>TBL_comb47_HYPODRAFT_10002820_pt1 | contig 21107 bp, 13 predicted proteins | sample TroBogypolimnion_40_FD_10682 | JGI IMG/M metagenome (IMG submission 10682) | reverse complement strand
GATGAAACATATAAAAATGCGTATCAGATGACTGAAGCAGCTCTTAAACAGGCAGAAGATGCATATAAGAGATTAGAACCGATGTATAAAAACGGGAACCTCCCGGAAATTAAATTTGTGGAAATAGAAACCAGCCTGCAGCAGGCTAAATCGGCAGCAGCTATTTCAAAGAAAAATGTTGACGACTGCAAATTGTATTCTCCTGTTGACGGTATTGTTGGCAAACGCTCTTTAGACCCGGGAATGAGTGCTTTACCTAATCTGGCTTCAATTAATATTGTAAAGATTAAAAAAGTATTTGCCCGCGTAGCTATTTCCGAAAATGAAATTTCATTTATAAAGAAAGGCGCTAAAGCAGAAATTAAAATTGCCGCGCTCGATAATGCTTTTTTTACAGGTAAGGTTGAGGAGATAGGCGTTATGGCTGATCCTATTGCACATACATATAAAATAAAAATTGGAATTGCTAACAGCGCCGGCAATATTAAACCTGGGATGATTTGTAATGTTATTCTAAGTAATAAAGGAAAGAGCAGTACTATGTCTGTTGCAGACAGGGCAGTGCTTGTTGATGAAACCGGTAGAAATTTTGTTTATGCCGTTGATGAATCTAAGAATAGGGCAGTGAGAAAATATGTAAAAACCGGGAAACTGCTTAACGGCAGCATAGAAATTTTAGAAGGATTGAATATCGGTGAACCGGTAGTAATAGCAGGACAGCAAAAGCTTGCGGATAATTCACCTGTGCATATTTCCAACCGCTAATAACAGGAAAAGAATAATATGAAAACGAAAAGAACCCTATTAGAAATACTTATCCGCTATAAGCAAATAATTATTGCTGCAACAGCATTTCTTGTATTACTGGGCATAATTGCATTAATAGAAATGCCGCGGGATGAATTCCCGGAGTTTAAAATAAGGCAGGGTTTGGTTATTGGAGTGTTCCCCGGTGCTTCTTCGCAGCAGGTAGAAGAACAGCTTACTAAAAAAGTGGAAAATTATTTATTCCAGTATGAAGAAATTGATAAAGCAAAGACTCATTCTGTTTCTAAAGAAAATGTAATGGTCGTTTACGTTGAAGTACGCAAGACAGTTGATGATCCTAAAGCTTTCTGGGCCAAATTGCGTCACGGTATGAATGATTTTAAATCTGAATTACCTTCCGGTGTAATGTCACTAAGCGCCAATGAAGATTTTGGAAATACCTCCGCTATTCTTCTTGCAGTTGAATCGGAGACAAAAACTTATAAAGAACTTGAAAATTACATTGAAAAGTTTGAAGATGCTGCCAGGAAAATTCCCTCTACTTCGCGCGTGAAACATTTCGGTTTACAGAAAGAAGAAATAAATGTATATATAGATGATGCCAAACTAACCCATTACGGAATTAAACCGCTTGTCCTTCTTTCAGCATTAAAACCGCAGGGTACGGTTAATTATGCCGGCGAAATTGACGATGGAAACAGGATTCGCGCTATTCATATTCCTTCCGGATATAAAACGGAGAGCGATATTGCAAATCAGATTGTCTGGTCTGACCCAACCGGCAATGTAATAAGAGTTAAAGATGTAGCTAAAGTTGTGCGGGAATATGAAGAACCCGATTCTTACATAAGGTTAAACGGTAAAAAATGTTTAATTGTCTCCCTGGAGATGATTCCCGGAAATAATATTGTTCAATACGGCAGTGATGTAAAAAAAGAAATTGATAAGTTCACTTCTCAGGTCCCGCCTGATATACACGTAGGAATAATTTCCGATATGCCGAGTTTCGTTTCCACTTCAATAATTGATTTTTTGCAGGAATTCGGAATAGCCATAATTGCCGTAATTCTTGTAACCATAGTTCTTCTTCCAAGAAAAATTGCACTTGTTGCAGCTTCGGCAATTCCAATTTCAATTATGATTACTCTTGCTTTTATGTGGATAACAGGAATGGTTCTTCAAACTGTTTCCCTTGCCGGATTAATTCTTGTACTCGGAATGGTGGTGGATAATGCAATTGTTATTATAGATAATTATGTGGAAAAACTTGATCATGGAATTTCACCTCATGATGCCGCATCCCAGAGCGTAACAGACCTTTTCGGATCTGTCTTCTCTGCAACACTTATTCTTATCTTCTGCTTTGTACCTATGGCAATATTAATGACAGGAGAAGCAGGAGATTTCGTCAGGTCTCTTCCAATGACTATTGCATTCGCTCTTCTTGTCTCTCTGTTTGTATCTGTGGCCATAGTGCCTATGCTAAGTTACATGTTTATTAAGTATGGAATTAAAGGAGAAAAAGAGGGGAGTAAAAAGAGTGCATTCCTGAAATGGATACAGTCGTTCTATGATAATCTTTTGGAGAAATCATTTAAAAGGAAAAGACTTGTTGTTGCTTTGGGCGGTATCACATTTCTTCTCGGGCTTGTGCTGTTGAAAGTTACCCCACAGCAGTCATTTCCGGCATTTGAAAGAAATCAATTCGCGGTTGAAGTCCACCTTCCGTCAGGCAGTTCCTTACATCAGACTGATCTTGTAATGAAAGATATTGAAGAAAAATTAAAAGGGGATTCACGTATAAAAGAAATTGCTTCATTTGTGGGGACAAGCTCTCCAAGGTTTAATACTCTTTATGCACCTAATTTCCCGAGCAAGAATTATGGTCAGCTTCTTGTAATAACGGAATCAAGTGAATCAACAAGAAAAATATTAGATGAATACAGCAAAAAGTTTAGTGATTATAATCCCAACGCTTATATAAAATGGAAACAGCTTGAAATGACAGATTACAAGACTCCAATTGAAATCCGTATCTCGGGGGACAGCATTTCAACAATTAAAAAAGTGGCTTCCCAAATTCAGGATCTTCTCCGTAATGAAAACGGATTGCAATGGGTTACCACGGATTATGAACAGCCAATACAATCGGTCAGGCTTGATATGAAACAGGATGAGGCCAATAGATTAGGTTATTCAAAAATGATTTTGGATTATTCTCTTATGGTAGGTACGAAAGGATTTCCGGTCTCTACATTGTGGGAAGGGGATTATCCCCTTAATGTTAATTTAAAGGTTGATAAAAAAATTAAAACCGGTGTTGATGATATTATGAATCAGTATGTAACATCACCATTGCTAATATCGTCAGTGCAGGTAAGGCAGCTGGCAGATGCAAAACCTGAGTGGACTGAAGGAGAAATAGCTCACCGCAATGGAATTCGTACCATTACTGTCTTCGCTGATCCTTACCGGGGCATTTATGCATCGAACATATTTAATAAAATTAAACCGGTAATAGAAGAATTAAAATTACCTGATGGTGTAAGTATATCATACGGCGGAGAACAGCAAATGAGTGTGGAAGAAGTTACTCCTATGTATTATGCAATGGCTGTTACAATTGCAATTGTATTTATAATACTCTTATTCCAGTTTAGAAATATTAAAACTACATTTCTGATAATGCTCACGATGCCATTAAGCATATTCGGAGCCGCACTTGGAGTGCTTATAACAGGATATGCGTTCAGCGTAACTGCATTGATTGGTATTATCAGTCTAATAGGTATAGTAGTAAGAAACGGAATAATCTATGTGTCTTATGCAGAAGAATTAAGGCATGAACACGGGCATACTCTTGAAGAAGCGGCAATAGCTGCAGCAAAGAGAAGAATGAGGCCAATATTCCTTACATCTTCCGCCGCCGCTGTGGGAGTAATTCCTATGATTATTAGCCGTTCTCCATTGTGGGGCCCGTTAGGCGCAGTAATTTGCTTTGGGCTTATTTTTGCACTTGTTCTATCCTTATTGGTTATACCGTCTCTTTATTATTTATTCCACAGAAATGATTTCACAAAAGTTGAGGAGGATGGTGCATTATGAAAAAGATAAATATATATACAGCAATATGCCTTCTGCTATTAATAAATGTATTATATGCTCAAAAAGTACTTACGCTTGAAGAAAGTAAACAGTTGGCACTGCAGAATAATGTTAAAATAAAAAACAGTTCGCTTGAAATTCAAGCGTCGGAACAGGTTAAGAAAGCTGCATTTACAAATTTTTTCCCGAATGTAAGTTTCGGGGGTTTAATGTTTAAAGCAGAAAAAAACATGATGGAAATTCAAACTCAGGGGGGCAATCTCCCTGTATATGACGGAAATCCGGCAAATTTAGGAAGTGCAACACAGTTTGCATATTTCCCAAGCTCAACTATGGGATTGATGAAATCAGGTACATTCGGGTATCTGAATATTGTGCAGCCCATTTTTGCAGGAGGAAGAATTGTTAATGGTAACAGGCTTGCTTCTCTTGGAGAAGATGTAAGTGATCTCCAGAATAAATTGGCAATAAATGAAACGAATTTGAAAACGGAAGAACAATACCGATTTATTGTATCACTTAAGGAAAAGCATAAAACAATCCTGAAATATGAAGAAATGTTGAATAGTTTACTAAAACAGGTGGAAGATGCATTTAAGTCGGGACTTATTATGAAAAACGATCTGCTTAAGGTAAAACTAAAATTTAGTGAAGTTCTTCTAAATAAATCAAAACTGGAAAACGGTATTAAACTTGCTTCAATGGCATTCTGCCAGCACATAGGCATTCCGTATGATTCTCTAATTATTTATACTGATAACCCTGCAATTAATGAAATTTCGCAAAGCTACTATGCAGACCCTTCAGAATCATTAAAGAAACGATATGAATACGGGCTCCTTGAAAAATCCGTTGAAGCCGAAAAACTGCAGACAAAAATGAAGCTTGGTGAATATCTCCCTTCGGCAGCAATAGGATTAACCGGACTGTATATGAAAATGGATGATAGTAAGGATAGAACCATCGGAATGATCTTCGGCACAGTGTCCATCCCAATTTCTGATTGGTGGGGAGGCTCCCATACATTACAGGAAAGAAAAGTAAAAGAAGAAATTGCCGAAAACAATTTTAAGGACAATTTGGAACTTATTATTCTTCAAATCAATAAGGCATGGAATGACTTTACCGATGCATATAAACAATATTTATTAAGTGAAGAAGCAAAAGCACAGGCAGAGGAAAATCTAAAAGTGAATGAAGACAGCTATAAGAATGGATTAATAAGTGTGTCCGATTTGTTAACCGCCCAGGCATTAATGCAGCAATCGCAGGATCAAGCTGCTGAAGCAAAGGCAAATTATCTTGTAAAAAAGACAACATACTTGCAGGCAACAGGCAGGTAAATATTTTATAACGCACCCCCTTCTTGTTATTCCCCCGATAGCCGCATCCGCAAGGGTGCGGCTTAATTATATTAATATTAACTCATTACCGCCGGGTTTTAGCCGACGGATTCGGGATGGGTGCCGAAGTGTAAAGTCTGTGCTAAAATATTTGTGTTTAATCTTTAATACAACGGACATTAAAGCCATCTACTTTGTAATAATCAAACAACTCAACTTTGTTATCGTAGGAATTCAGACACATGGTAAATGCACTATTACTTTTAATCATCTCATCACCGGTACTCCAATAAAAAGCATGGTCTCCAACGTAATCGTAAAAACCGGAAGAATTTCGAAAACCTGTTAGTAATGCTGAAAAATTAGTTTTATTGGTGCCTTCGCCGCCGCTATATCCCTGGCCTAGTGCTTTTAAAGAATTAGCATCCCAACCTATTGCTTCACGTAATGTATTAATTTCATCCACTGTGGGTATGTGAAAACCTGAAGGACAAATTCCTTGTATTTTTCCAGTAAATGCAGGATTAGGGACATCTGTATTTGATGCACTATTTGTATATTGAACTGCTTCTGCCCACTGATAAAATGCTCCATATTTATCGCCATTACTCTCATCGTTATTTAGGCAGTACTTTTCTATTACGCCATTATTTGTTTGCTCAACATTTCCTTGAATCATAGTGCCGACATTAAGATTTTCCTTTATCCATGTTTGATTACCTATGACAACCGTGTGGTATTGCTTACCTTCATAATAAAATGCACTTTTATCTACCGGCTCAGTTTGATTTTCTTTGCAAGCATATATTGTAATAAGAATTGGTAAGAATATTACCATAAGTAAATTTTTGTATTGATATTTGGACATTTCTCCCTCCTCAGCTAATAAATAGTATGAAAAATTGTTTACTTCGTTTATGCTATTAGATAATATATTCTAATTTATTACAGCTGCCTGAAATAATCTTTTGTAAATCAATTATTCATCTACTCTAAAAATAAATATTTGTAAATACATTTCCAATTAAGCATAATATCGTTCAGGGACCTATTATTTGGAAACGCGAACATATCAATTGTGTTAAAATTAACAAAACCAGGAAGTGTTGGAATTATCCCGGTACAGTTATTTGCTTAAAACAAAGACATTCCTTCAGTATAACCGGTGGAAAAAACAATTCAAAAGATTATATTTAACAAAGGGAAATAGGATATAAACGATTTGGCGGAATTTATGCCTGATAAAAAACATAAAACAGCATTAGTATTAGGGGGCGGCGGAGCTCTCGGTTTAGCACACATAGGTGTTATAAAAGTACTTGAGGAAAATTATATCCCTATAGACATGATAGCAGGGACTTCAATAGGAGCTTTAATCGGCGGTTTATATGCCTCCGGAATGAAAACAAATGAAATGGAAAAGGTTGTTAAAGGTATGGATAAATTAATGCTGGCAAAAATATTTGTGCCAAAATTATTTTCATCCGGTATTATAAATAACAAACATGTTATAGATTTTATTAAAAACCTGACCGGGCAAATAAGGATTGAAAATCTTAACATTCCCTTTGTAGCTGTAGCCACAGATCTTATAACCGGGGATGAAATAGATATAAATCATGGCCCGCTTGCAGATGCAATAATGGCAAGCATAGCAATACCTGCAATTTTTCAGCCGGTAATGTTGGAATCACAGTTACTGGTTGACGGCGGACTATCCAACCCGCTGCCTATTAGCACCGTAACAAAAATGAAAGCGGGCAAAATAATAGCTGTAAATGTTTCACCTGATCCTGTAAGAATGCAGCGAAACGCAAAAAGTACAAAGTCGGATAATATTAAAACCAGGCAAAAAAAACTTCCCGGAATGATATCCCATTTCATTCATGAAACTAAAGATAATCGGGAATCGCCTGAAGGCGGTGAAAATGAAACCGTGGATAAACATGCATACATACCATCCCTCATGTCGGTTTTTATGCGGACAATTTATATTTCCATAAATAATTTAATTGAAGCGCAGTTAAAATCTGCCAAGCCGGATATACTTATTTGTCCTAAAATTGAAGATTATGATATGTTCGAATTTTACAAAGGGCTTGAATTAATTGAAAAAGGATATAGCGAGGCTAACAGATTATTGCCGGAAATAAAAGCCTGCATTGCTAAAAAGAAATATTTATTTTGGTAAATTAAAATACAATTATTGTAAACATTTAAAATAAAAAACCGCAGAGTAATAAGTCAAATCTGCCTACTGCCCTGCGGTTTAATAAATTATTTTATAATATTATTTCTTTCCTTTTTCATCCAGATTTGAAGTGATTACATAATAATTTCTGTCTGTAATAATTTTTGCACCTGTTTCAACATCCATCTTTTTCCATTCAGCCGTGGGATAAATAATTTTATCAATTCCATTAATATTTACTTTTAACTGCATATTAAATCCATCTACTACATTATTCCATCTATATTTCATAACATTGTCTTGAATGGAATATTCAAATACCGCGAGTTTCGCATTACGCAAATATTGATTAAAAAACGGGACAAGGTCAATGCCGCTTTCTTTAGTAATATAATTTTCAATTTCAGCGGTACCGACAGTCTTATGATAAAATGCTTTAGTAAGCCCTCTTAAAATGGATCTCCATTTTTCATCATCGTTTATTATCTGCCTTAAAGTATGCAGCATATTAGAGCCTTTATAATACATATCTCCTGAACCCGCACGGTTAACATTGTAAGGGCCAATAATGGGACTGACATTCCCAATACTGCGGCGTGTACCAATCACATAATCGGCACTTGCCTGCTTTCCAAAATGGTAATCCAGAAATAAATTTTCTGCATAAGCTGCAAATGCTTCATGAATCCACATATCGGCATTGTCTTTGCACGTAATATTATTACCGAACCATTCATGTGCGGATTCATGAACAATAATAAAATCGAATTTTAAGCCCCATCCGCTTCTGCTTAAATCGGTTTTAAGGTATCCGTTAGCATAACCATTGCCGTAAGTTACAGAGCTCTGATGCTCCATCCCAAGGTATGGTGCTTCAACTAATTTATAACTGTCTTCATAAAAAGCATACGGCCCAAACCAGTATTCAAATGCTTCGAGCATTCTTTTAACTTCCTGGAATTGGATTTTCGCTTTTTCAAGATTTGCAGTAAGTACATAATAATCGCAATCCAGAATTCCTTTTTCCCCTTTATATTTTTCAGAGAAGTGCGCATACTTTGCAATATTAATGTTCACACAATAATTGCTGATAGGATTAGATACAAACCAGTTATATGTAGTTGTTTTATCATCATTATGAATAGTACTTCTAAGTCTTCCGTTGGAAATATCCATTAAAGTATCGGGAACAGTAATAGTCATTAGCATACTATCGGGCTCATCATACTGGTGATCTTTACACGGCCACCATAAACTTGCACCCGATTCCTGACATGAAGACGCAATAAACGGGCTCCCCTGAGTGTCTTTCTTCCATGTAATTCCGCCATCCCAGGGAGGATTGCGGGCAACGTGAGGTTTCCCGCCATACTCAACTACAACTTCATTAATATCTCCCGGATTTTGCTCCTTTACAAGTTGTATAAGATAAGCGTTGCCATCCTGTTTGTAGGCTAAAGGAACATTATCCTGTGTTATCTTTAATATTTTTAATGGCGGCTGTAAATCAATTTGCATAACCTGATATTTATTCAAAGTTTTATAACGTATCAAGTTAGTTCCGTAAATTGAACTATCGGCAGGGTTAACTCTTATTTTCAAATGGTAATATGTTAAATCCCACCATGCTCGTTCGTTAGTAATAGCACCCCGCAAAGTATCAGCATGAGTAAATTTTCTTTCCTGCCTCTGTGCATATACATTTATTGAAATTGCAAGAAGCAGTAGAGTCATAATAAGTCGTAGATTTAGTTTAGCCATGTAATCTCTCCTATCCGGTATTTAATGTAAAAGGAACTCCGGATAATTTAATATTAAATGAATGCATTCAATTTCGTTATGATTAATTCTAAAATAACTAAATCCTTCATAATTTATTATGATAAAAATAATTTCAATTATTTAAAACGGTAATGTAGTTAATATTTAAAATATTGTATTATTAAGCAAGTACCGCTAATGGAGTTATCAGATCCCGAAAAAACTGAAATGAATAGGTGAATTTTCCCCTCTTTAGTAAAAAAAATTGTATATCTCCTCTTTAAATTTGGGAATTTAATACGATAATAATAATGGAAGAATATAATCTTTTCGAATTAATTAATAAATAATATGATGACCTAATGTCCATTATTAAAGATACTTTTACACCTCCATATTACGATAACATTCAGGAATACCGTCAGGGTAAGTATGCCCATTTCATTGCGCTAATTATGATAACCGGCTGGCTTTGCATGATATGGCTCGATTCTTTTTTTCATACCGATGAATTAATTCTGTTTTATTATATTTTTTGCTCGGCAACTATACTGTTTTTCATACTGAATAAAGCCAAACTCATTCATCATCAGATGTCATTTATTATTCTTCTTAGCATGGCTGCTGTTTTTATGATTATGTATATGTCCGAGGGCACACACGACGAAGTAATATTATTAATCCCAACTACATTATTTATAGCAAGCCTTGCATTCGACCGCAAGATATTAGTATTCACTGCAATTGCAGATATCGGGGCAATCTGGGCAATAGGCCTTCTTGAAATATACGGCAGAATTACCAACCTATTTTCATTTAGTACTAACTACCTGCAGCTAATTGTTATGTCCCTGCTTACTATATTATCAGTAGTAGCTATTGATTTACTGGTTAATGATTTTAAATTTATAAATAATGCATTAAATAATAAGTCGCATGAACTTGAGGATGCAAATAAGAAATTAGAGGAAGAAAATATTTCCAAGGATAAATACTTTTCCCTTCTTGCGCACGATTTACGGATACCATTTCAGGGGTTATTAGGTACTGCAAACCTGCTTGCTAAGCCGGGCAACGATCTTACTGAGGAGGAGAAAAAAATACTTGTCACCAACCTCAATAATGCACTGCAAAGACAGTATGATTTCTTAGAAGAATTTTTGATTTGGGGAAGATTTCATGGCGGATTAGAGCGTGTCAAGTCTGATGTGTTTAATGTAGTTGAAGTGATTAATAAAAATCTAAATCTTTTAAAGTATAATATAGAGGGTAAAAATATTATAATGAAGCTTACAGCCCCAAAAGTTCTGGAAGCGAGAATTGACGAGAATATTATAGGAATAGTTTTCCGGAATATCCTCTCAAATGCAATTAAATTTACTCCCGCCGGAGGTAAAATAAATGTTTATCTTCTTGACGAAAGTGAGAAGTTTGTAATTAGGGTTGATGATACCGGAATAGGCATAGACAAAGATAAATTAAAGGCAATTGCCGGAAATAAAAGATTTACTTCTACTCCAGGGACGGAAGAAGAGCATGGAGCAGGGCTTGGCTTGATGTTAAGTAAAGAAATTATAGAAAACATGGGAGGAAAATTAAGCGTATTAAGCGAAACCGGTAAAGGGTCCTCATTTTCCATCCGTTTTGATAAAGGACTAATGTCCTAAGCCAATATTCAACAAAGAAGGCAAAGCAAATTCCAATTACGATAACGCAAAATTTACAGCAGCATTTGCATGTATTGAAGTAGTATGGTAGACTTTAACACTTGTATCACTTTGTTTTATTAGCAGAGGAATTTCAGTACAGCCGAGAACTATTCCCTGAGCCCCTCTTTGAACAAGGTTGTCAATAATTTTCAAGAACTCTTTTATAGCTCCCTCAGTAAAGATATTTTTCAACAGTTCATTAGTAATTGTATTATCAACAAAAGTTCTTTCTTCAGGATTTGGTGTTATAGTTGAAATTCCGGCTTCGGCAAGTTTAGATTTATAAAAATCCAATTCCATTGTCTGTCTAGTTCCTAGCAGTCCTACGGTTGTAAACTTATCTTCTTGAATTTCACTTGCAGTTGCTTCTGCAATATGAATTAAAGGCAAAGGCACTGCGGCAGAGACTTGCCCGGCAAAACGGTGCATAGTATTTGCACAGAGCAAAATGCATTCGGCTCCTGCAATGTTCAGCTTTTCGGCAGCGTTGATAATTAAATCCAGAAGCCCCTTCATATCTTGTGCTTTGTTCAAGCGGGCTATATCGCCGTAGTCAAGTGAATAGAGAATGCATCTGGCATAATTAAGTCCGCCCAGCCTTTCATTTATCCCTTCATTAATAAGCTTATAATAATCAATAGTAGATACCCATCCGGTACCCCCAATCATTCCTATAGTTTTCATAATTGCCTTTATGATTAGTTATTTTACATTCTCAATTTTACAAATAAAAAATACTATATACACGTATAATAAGCAAAACATGATTTATAGTTTAAGAATATCAAGTTTATTATCCGGAAGAGAGCAGCCATCTTTATCACATACATAAATTTTGAGTTCATTTGCTCCGGGATTGAATGAACTGTAAAAAGGATTTATATCTGAAAGTGCCCCAATATTATTTTCATTTAACAATAGAATACTTTTATTGGGAAGATAATTGTTGCGCAGTAAATCCATTGTTTCCCTAATGTTCTCAAGGTGTCTATATGTAATAATTATATCCTTAAAATTGAAGTGGGAATCGAATAGGGACTGAAGCAAAAATGAAAAGCCGGATGGATATTTTACCATATCTTCAGGTATATTATCTGTAAGGCCGGACAGTATATTGCCATAATGTTCATTTCCGGTAATGTGATTTAATCTTGAAAGTAACAAATAAGCTGCCGAATTACCCGCCGGATAAGCATTATCAAAGAGGGAATAATTAATCTCTGAAAAGAAATTTGGCGAAAGCCTAAACAGATGTTTCTCCTTGTCATAAAATTTGGAATTTAGGGTATCTGCCATTTTTATTGAGTTTTTCAAATAAGCCGTTTCTCCGGTAATCTCAAATAGGCTAAAACCTGCAAGCCCCATAAATGCATAATCATCAAGCATGGAACCGGGATTTATTTTGCCCGCAGTAATGGAATGATATAAGCTGCCCTCAGGAAATAAATTATTTACTATAAATCCGTAAGCTTCTTTTGCGGCTGTTATATACTCATTAATGTTTAAGGCAAAACCTGCTTTTGAAAGTGCGTAAATAAAAAGCCCGTTCCAATCAGTTAATATTTTATTATCAAGCTGCGGCCTGACTCTTTTCTTCCGTACAGACAATAATTTATTTCTAATAGGTTCAAATTGTTCTATAAGTTTTTCAAATTCATTAAGGTAAACCTGAGAAATATTAAGTATATTCATTCCATCATTTCTGCCTGAAGCTTCATCTGCAAAATTTCCTTCTCTTTTTACACCATAATATTTTTCCAGAAAAGCAATTTCAGCCGGTGTAAGCAATTCTATTAATTCATTATAGCTCCATACATAAAAACTTCCTTCAATGCCGCCGCTGTCTGCATCTTCGGCGGAATAAAAAGCTCCTTCCGGCGAACTGAGGTCTCTTAAAACATATTCAATTACCTTTTCAAGATAATATTTATAAAACGTAGATTTGGTAATAGTGTAAAGTTCTGTTAGCACTAAAACCATCATTACCTGATCATACAGCATTTTTTCAAAATGGGGTACAAGCCAATTCCTATCCGTAGAGTACCTGTGAAATCCGAAACCAACATGATCGAAAATACCTCCCATGCAAATATGGCGTACGGTAGTTTCCACAATATGTAAAGCTTCATCATTTTTATACTGTTTCGAAAATCTTAACAGGAAAAGTAAGTTATTAGAAGCCGGGAATTTAGGCGCGCTGCCAAAACCGCCCTGTTCAGAATCAAAGGTGTGTTCATAATACTCATATGCCTTGGTGAAAATATTTTCATTAAATGCTGCGCTTGAAGGCTTTGCCCGTGCGGATAATTCTTTTTGAATTTCATTAATACTGTTTAAAACATCAGAATGATTATCGCGCCATAATTCATTGATTCTAAGGAGCAGATCCTTAAAACCGAATACGGCACCGTGTGAGTTTTTAGGGAAATATGTCCCGGCGAAAAAAGGTTTTTTATCGTATGAGGCAAAAATAGATAAGGGCCATCCGCCTCGTCCGGTTATAAGCTGGCATGCTTCCATATAGTAGTGATCAACATCAGACAATTCTTCCCGGTCGACTTTTATGCAGATGTAATTAGAATTTAAAAGTTCAGAAATTACAGTATCTGTAAAAGACTCTTTTTCCATAACATGGCACCAATGGCATGTAGAGTAACCAATAGAGATAAAAACAGGTTTATTTGCTTCTTTGGCAAGGTTAAATGCCTCTTCCGACCAGGGCATCCAGTTCACGGGATTATAGGCATGCTGAAGCAGGTATGGGCTTGTCTCATTTATTAGTTTATTAGGTTTCATAGTTCCAAAATAATTTTTATTATTAGTGTATCGATAAGAACGATTATTTATTAAAATAAATTCAATTAGAAAAAAGGAATAGTCATGAAAAAAATATTATCTTTAATTGTATTGGCTTGTTTTCTTTTAAGCCTGAATATCCTTGCTCAGGATAATAAGAATACACAGGCAAAACCGGTTACACAGAAAAAAGTTGAAATGCCTCAGAGTAAAAATGCTCCTAAATTTGATCCCACACGTGATTCCGATAAAGACTTAAAGGATGCAATTGCTATTGCTAAAACAAACCATAAATTTATTCTTCTTGATTGCGGCGGCGAATGGTGCATCTGGTGTAAACGCCTTGATATTTTCTTATATGATAATGAAGAATTGAATAAGATGTTAATGGATAGATTTAACGTTGTAAAGGTAAATTACAGTCAGGATAACAAGAATGAAAAATTCCTTTCAAACTATCCAAAAATTCCGGGTTACCCTCATTTCTTTATTTTAGACCCTCAGGGAAAACTTATTATGTCGGTAGATACATCTTATCTTGAGGATGGCAAATCTTCTTACAATATCGATAACATTAAAAAGTTTTTTGCGCTTATTGATAATTTGAAAGATTTCTATACAAGAAAATAATTAATTGCCGCCTCTTATAATTCTTGCAGGAAGAGTAATTATTGCTTTGAAAAGATCCAGTACTCCGGTAACGGTAATTCCTACAATCCTGAAAGGAAGAGCAAGCAGCCATACGATAGGATAGAGAAATAGGACTGCAATTGCAAGAGGCGCACAAATAACAAAAAGTATAAACCATAATAAAATTTTCATATTATCACCCTTATATAACAGGCGGTAATTTACCGCCTTTATTTTTTATTCACAAATTAAAGAATTCTAACTGCTTTCACTAAATTAGACGGAAGAGTTCCGCTATTGTTTCTTAGTTTTTAAGATTTGTATTATTTCTGCTAAAGAACGGTGCCAGATTCCGTTTTGGGCGGTACCTGCAAATAAATATCTATTGTTGGCATTCAACAGGGTGATTTTCAGGTTCTCTTTAAGGTCCTCAATAATTAATGACCATGTTTTCCCTTCATCTGAAGATGCATAAATTGAATTTTTTACTGTAGCAAGCACAAACTGTTTTTCAGGCAATTTAAATGAAATATTAGATGTGGAGTTTAATTTATATTTATCATAATTTATCTCTATGTTGTTTTGTATTTCTGTTGCTGCAAGGATAAAATTAAAATAAAGGAAGAAATTATGGTTAACATAAGCAAACCTTGCCCGTCACAAAGTTTAAGTAGCAAGTTAATTATGCGCTTATCATTATTCATCTTTTTTATAACATTTTTCATTTGCGTTACTGTTCAAGCTCAACTAAGCGGCAAAAAGTTAAAAGAGAATTTTATCAATCCGCCCGATTCTGTTAAACCGGGGGTTTATTGGTATTTCATGGATGGCAACCTTTCCAAAGAAGAAATAACTGCTGACTTAGAATCTATGAAAAAAGCAGGTATAGGGAGTGTGTTGTTTCTGGAAGTTAACGTAGGAGTTCCAAGAGGAACAATAGATTTTCTTAGCGATAAATGGCAGGAATTATTTGCTTTCGCAGTGCACGAAGCTGAAAGATTAGGCATAAATATTACTCTTGGTATCGGCCCCGGATGGACGGGAAGCGGCGGGCCCTGGGTTAAGCCGGAACAATCTATGCAGCATTTGGTTTACAGCACTGTTGAAGTAACAGATAATTCAAACGGCAAAATAATTCTTCCAAAACCGGATGCACGCAAACCTTTCTTTGGTGAAGGAAACTTAACTACCGAGTTGAGAACAGAGAGAAATAATTATTATGAAGATGTTGCAGTGCTTGCATTCCCTACGCCAAAGGAAAATATTAAAATTGAAGATATAGATGAAAAAGCTTTGTACTATCGCGCCCCATATTCATCACAACCGGGAGTGAAACCCTTTTTGCCCGAGCCGGTTTTTAATTCAGGTCCTTTGGAATCTTTGGGAATTAAAAAAGAACAAATATTAGATTTAACAAGCCTGCTACAAAAAGATGGTACACTTATATGGAATGCACCAAAGGGGAACTGGACAATTATGCGTTTCGGCAGAAGGAATAACGGCGCAGTAACAAGGCCTGCTCCGCTTCCGGGACTTGGATTTGAATGCGATAAATTTGATACTGCCGCACTTGCATTTCATTTTGATGAATACATAGGGAAGCTGATTAAGAAAACAGGAATTGATAAAAATTCTTCACCCAGCTGGAATATGCTGCACATGGATAGCTGGGAAATGGGATCACAAAACTGGACTGCCGATTTCAGAAAAGAATTTCAGAAACGGCGCGGATATGATATTCTTCCATTCCTGCCTGTTTACAGCGGTGCAATAGTAGGTAACTTAGAAATAAGCGAACGGTTCTTATGGGATCTCCGTAATACTGCACAGGAACTTGTTTTTGATAACCATGTTAATTATCTAAAAAAACTTGGCAGCAAATATGGATTCAAATTATCAATTGAACCTTATGATATGACTCCCTGTGCCGATCTTGATTTAGGTGCTCTTGCGGATATTCCAATGTGCGAGTTCTGGAGCAAAGGGTATGGATTTAATTCTTCCTTCAGCTGTTTTGAAGCGGCCTCTATTGCAAATATAATGGGTAAAAATGTTCTTCAATCAGAATCATTTACTGCTAATTCTACTGAGGCATGGAAGCTTTTTCCCGGCGCAATTAAAAATCAGGGGGATTGGGCTTTCTGCACAGGCATAAATAAATTTTTCTATCATACATTTGCACATAAATCAATCGGTAATCAATTCAGGCCCGGCATGGCAATGGGTCCCTACGGAGTTCATTGGGATAGGGGACAAACATGGTGGCCGATGGTTTCCGATTATCATAAGTACATTGCCCGTTCCTCATACATGCTTCAGCAGGGACGTAAATCGGCTGACATTTTATATTTAACTCAGGAAGGAGCGCCGAATGTTTTCCGTCCGCCTGCATCAGCACTAACAGGAAATGATACAATACCCGATCATAGAGGCTACAATTTTGACGGCTGTTCTCCTAATATGCTTATAGCAAATGCAACAGTTAAAGATGGGAAGATAGTATTTCCGGGAGGTGCATCTTACCGGGTTCTTGTACTCCCGGCAGGTAAATCAATGACGCCAGAACTGATTGGAAAAATTGAATCTCTGGTTAAAGCAGGTGCAATAATTATTGGGACTCCTCCGGTACAGTCACCAAGCCTTGTAAATTATCCGGCATGCGATCAGATTGTAAAATCAACTGCAGAAAAAATGTGGGGACAATTAGAACCTCCTTTTAAGTTAACGCAGCACAATTACGGCAAAGGAAAAATATTCTGGGGCGGTGAATTAACTCCCGCTTCAAAAGAAAGTTACTCAAGTTATAATTCTGTTGCCGCTTTATTAAGCCGATTTGGAATTCAGGAAGATTTTGTTTCGAATGGTACCCTGCGTTATATCCATCGCATTTCCGATGAATACGATATTTATTTTATTTCGAATAGTTCCGATAAAGTAATAACTGCAAATTGTACTTTCAGAATAAATAAGGGAGTCCCGCAATTGTGGGATCCCATGAACGCACAAATTGAAAACCTGTCAGGCTTCATTCGTAAAAACGGGCATACTGAAATGCAGCTTGCTTTTGAACCGTATCAAAGTTTTTTTATAGTATTCTGGAAAAAAGAGAATTCTGAAAACAAGGTTCCGACCCTGGTAAATAATATTTATAAAATAGAAACCATAAAAAATCTCTCAGGCAGTTGGATTGTTAACTTCGATTCCAAATGGGGCGGACCGGAAAGCATAGTATTTGATTATTTGGATGATTGGTCAAAAAGGCCGGAGGAAGGTATTAGATATTATTCCGGAACTGCTAAATACAGTAAAAGATTTGAAATGACCAAAAAGGAACTTGAACACAAAGGCGCCGGAATTTTCATTGATTTAGGCGAAGTAAAAAATATAGCACGTGTAAGATTGAATGGAAAAGACCTTGGAGTAGTATGGACAGCCCCATGGTGTGTTGATATTACAGATGTGCTGGTTGAAGGGAATAATCTATTAGAAATTGAAGTAACAAATCTTTGGGTAAACAGGATGATTGGAGATGAACAGTTTCCTTTTGACGGAATAAAAAATGATAAATGGCCCGATTGGCTTTTAAACGGGGAACCGCGTACAAGCGGAAGATATACCTTTACAACATATCAGCCATATAGGAAAGATTCTCCGTTGTTGAAATCAGGTTTAATAGGCCCGGTAAAAATTATTTTACGGTTGGATAATAAGTAATTATAAAAGCTGAGCCCTAAGGATTTCAAGACCCTCAGGGCTCAAGGTTTATCTCAAATCATATTTCAGAAATATGAAATATGCCCCTGCAAACGCTGCAAGTGTTAATACAATAATAATACACATATCAATAATAGAAGGTACAAGAGCGGCGGCAACAGATTCTTTAGAATAAGTAAATTGTGGAAGGTTTCTTGTATCGACGGATTTACCGCGCCCGTCCTTAAATGTAAACCCGCCTTTGGATGAGAATGAAATGCTATAACCTCCAAATCCGTCTTCTTTCATTTTTACATCAAGGAAATCATTATATTTTTGCCTGAATTCTTTAAGAGCGTCTTCATAACGGCGGCGTAAATCAATGTCGGTTCCGCAAAGATTCATAACAGTAAGCTGATAAGCGGAAGTTGGGGAAAAGCGGGATAAAATAAGCCCGAGCTTATCAAGCTGGTCTCTTTTATTTCTTGCGGATTCATTAAGCCTTTCTACAAATTCATTTTCAGCCTGTTCCCTTTCTTTTTGCAAATCATCTTGCTGTTTTCTAACCTCGTCTTTATGGTCATCATAATATTTTTGCCGCTGGTCTTCAGACATCCCTTTAGCTCCTTCAGCCATCTTGTTCCAAATATCTAAGTATTTTTGGCTGTAATTATCCCACGTTTGCGTTCTATATGCTGTACGCTGGCTTTCAAGTTCCGCAGTTGAAGGAACAGTGATAAATTGTCCGGCTACCATAACTCCTATTCTGGGAATAATGAATACAAAAGAGATCCATACAACAAGTAAAATTAAAAAAGAAGTTGATGAATATTTTGTTAGGCATGAAACGAGAATGCCAAGAGCAAGGAAAAAAGTAAAATAGAGAAGAGAAATACCCAAAAGGAATAATATTTTTACCCAAATAGCCCCGGTAACAGGTATTCCAAAAAGTAAAAGGAGCAAAAGCCCTAACAAAATAGGAATGCAGATTGGAATAGCAAGTCCAAGCCATGATCCTGTAAACTTGGCAAGAATAAAACGGCTGCGCGGAATGGCATTTGAAAATACTAATTTAAGAGTGCCTATTTCTCTTTCGCCGTTTACAGCGTCATAAGAAAACAAAATAGCAAAAAGGGAAAGCACAATTGTAACTATAGATGTAAAATCAACATACCTGAATACTGCGAATATCGGGTCATCATTGTAAACACTGTGTTCCAGTTTAACAGGCTGATATTTATTAATTGCGGTAAGACGGCCTACATCATTATTTATTCCGGTAGCAAAAATCTGCATAGGGCTTGGTTCTCTGAATGCCTGGTACTGTATTTTGCCCCAGGAATCGGCCTGGTCAATTGTAGTCTGAACCAGGTTTTTAGCTGTTGTATAATTTTTATCAAAATCTTTATATTCTTTTATGCCCGTGTAAAAACTTAGCAGAATCAAAAGGGAAAAGGTCAGAAATGAAGCTGCAAATTTAGGGCTTTGTAAAATTGCTTTTAATTCTTTTTGTACTAAAATCCAAAACATTTTTCCTCCATTTCCTGTCTATCGTAAATCGTATTTTAAGAATGCTACAAATGAGCCGATAAAGAAAATCAAATTGTATAAAATTAAAATAGCCAGATCAATAAGTGCTTTACCGAATTGGCTTCCGAACGAAGGGGGAATAAACTGAAATTGGGGAAGTTCGTTAGGATCTATTTTCTTATCTTTATCTCCCCGGGTGGTAAACATAATCATACCACCTGAAGTTGCGCCAGTTTTGCTCATCTGAAAATCCTTAAATATACCCTGATAGTTAACAGCCTGTCTGTTAAATTCTTCAATAAGTTTTAATGATGTGCATGCCATATTGGTTGCGGCAAGTGAAAAACAGGCTGAAGGGGAAATACGGGATAAGCCGAATGCGAAATTCTGCTGGAGTTCCTGTTTGTTTTCCCTTTCCTGATTAATTTTATCGGTGAAGGATTTCAATTGTGCCGCTCTTGTTTCCGAAAGGCCGGCGGTGAATGTCTGAAATTCCTTAAATGCGTCCATGCCTTCCTGTGTAGGCTTGAATTGCATCATTTTATGAAAAAATTCATCGGATAACTGCATGCTGTATTTTGATTTCTGCGAGTTTACTTCATCAACCGAAGGAACATCAACCGCTCTTCCTGCAACTATAACAGCAGTACGCGGTATTACAATTACGGAGAAAATCCAGATTACAAGCATCATCAAAAATGAGCTTGATGATTGCTTCATTATAACCGACATGAAAACCGACATGGACAGAAATACACTAAAATATAGAAAACCAAGAATGATAATAAAAAATAATTTAAACCAATCCTGGGCAGCCATCGGGACACCAAGAACCGGAAGTAATAGGCATCCGATTAATAATGGTATTATCAAAGGAGTTGCAAGAGCTATAAATGAACCGATTATTTTGCCAAGTATGAACTTATCCCTCGGTATGGAATTAGAGAATGATAAAGCTAAAGTGCCCCCTTCTTTTTCACCATTTATAGCATTGTAAGTAAAGAGAATAGCAAAGAGGGAAAGTATTATCTGAAAGAGGAAATCAAGATCGAGAAAACGAAATACCGCATAAATGGGGTCTTCATTATACTTGCTTTCTTTTGCAACCAATTCCCCCATACCTGCCATATCAATATTTCTGCCAATATCATTTGATACCCCGTTTACAAGAGAAGCCAGAGGCATAGGAGGGAGGAATATTTTTACCTGGGCCATGCGCCAGTCAGTTAAATCCTGCATTGACCTTACGTTCTCTGTCTTTGCGGCATCATACTGACTTTTATTAATTTGATAATTTTTAGCACCTACATAAAATGTAAGCAATATTAAAACCGAGCATACTGCAAAGGTAAATACGAACTTTGCAGAGCCGAGTATTTCCCTTAATTCTTTTTCAATAATTAATTTTAGCATATTTCACCTACACTGCCTGTTCCATGTAACCTGCCATGAACTCCATGTACAGTTTCTCTAGGTCTTCATGCTCAAATTCTTCTTTCGTCTTTTCTGTTACTAATATTCCGTTCTTCATTATGCCTATCTTATCGGCTATTTCTTTTGCCCTGAATATATCATGGGTGG
>TBL_comb47_HYPODRAFT_10002817_pt1 | contig 21136 bp, 23 predicted proteins | sample TroBogypolimnion_40_FD_10682 | JGI IMG/M metagenome (IMG submission 10682) | reverse complement strand
TATAGACACCGACGACGAACTGATTCTGCGGCGCGAGACGATTGAAGCCGCGCTGGGCCGCCCGTTCAAGATGAACGATCTGGAGGTGGACCTCAGCTCCTTCTCCGGGCGCATCGAGACGCTACCCGACCAGGTGCGTTTCTATTTCGTCACGCATCTTTAAAAACCACACCGCAGAGGAAACCCACCATGTCAGAAGCACAAGCGCAGCCCCAAGTTTTAAAACCGCTCAAGACCTGGAGTCACCTGGCCGGGCGCCGGCGCAAGCCCAGCGAATACGAAATCGTCAGCACAAACCTGCACTACAACAACCGCGATGCCAACGCGCCCTACGAGTTGGACCCCGAGTTGGCGATGAACAAGTGGTACAAGAAAAACACCTTTGGCAGCGCACTGCAGCACGACGACTGGAACGCCTTTCGCGATCCGGAAGAAGTGGTCTACCGCAGCTACAACATGATGCAGGACGGCCAGGAGAACTATGTCTACGGCCTGTTTGACCAGTTCAACACGCGCGAGCACGACAAGTCGCTGGACCCGCGCTGGGCCGGCACGCTGGCGCGGCTCTACACCCCTGCCCGCTATCTGTTTCACACCCTGCAAATGGCATCCAGCTATGTGGGGCAGGTGGCACCGGCCAGCACCATCACCAACTGCCATTACTTTCAGATGGCCGACTCATTCCGCTGGCTCAGCCACACGGCCTACCGCACCAAGGAACTCTCACTGGCCTTTGCCGACAAAGGCTTCTCCACCGACGAGCGTGGCTATTGGGAAACCGATACCGCCTGGCAGGGCTTTCGTGAGCTGATGGAAAACGTGCTGGTCACCTGGGACTGGGCTGAGGCCTTTGTGGCCCTGAACCTGATCGCCAAGCCGGCCATCGACGAGGCCGTGCTGCGCAAGCTGGGCGAGTCCGCGCGCCACAACGGCGACATGCTGCTGGGCCTGCTCAACGACGCCCAACTGATGGACGCCGCACGCCATCGCCGCTGGGCCACCGCCCTGGTGAAGATGGCGATGGAAAAGCCGGGCAACAAGGAAGTCCTGCACGGCTGGATTGCCAAGTGGGAGCCGCTGGCCGACCGGGCAATTGACGCCTATTGCGCCGCGCTGGCCGATGTGCCCGGTGCAGCCGCCTCGGCCAAGCAGGCGACGCGCGACCTCCGCAAGTCCCTCGGTCTGTAATTCCAGGCGACACCACGGCAGGCCTTGGGTCACGCATCCATCGCCTGCCGTGCCCGCTGCCTTCCTTTGCCCTAACACGCCATGACACGCCATGACATCCAAGAAAATAATGACCGAGCCCGCGCACAGCGCCTTTGAGCAACTGGGGTCCGACACCATCCTGCGTGCAGCCCTGCGCGTGGGCCTGGGCTTTCCCTACGAATGCAACTCGGGTGGCTGTGGCAGTTGCAAGTTTGAGTTGCTCGACGGCGAGGTGGAAAACCTGTGGCCGCAGGCGCCGGGCCTGACCGAGCGCGATCTGCGCAAGGGCAAACTGCTGGCCTGCCAGTGTGTGGCCATGACCGACCTGCGTATCAAGGTGCGCACCGCGCCCGAGTGCGTGCCCGTCGTTGCGCCCAAGCGCCTGCGTGCCACCTTCAGTGGCCTGCAGGCCATCACGCACGACATCAGCGAGTTCCGCTTTGTGAGCGATGGCGCGGCTAACTTCTTGCCAGGCCAATACGCCATGCTGGCGATTCCGGGCGTTGGCACGCCCCGTGCCTACTCCATGTCCAACCTGGCTAATGCGCAAGGCGAATGGCATTTCCAGATTCGCCGGGTTGCCAAGGGCGTGGCCACAGAACAGATGTTTGACCATTTGCAGGTGGGCGACTGCGTAGAGATCGACGGCCCGTATGGCCTAGCCTATTTGCGCCCCGAAGTGCCGCGCGACATCGTCTGCGTAGCCGGCGGCTCCGGCCTGGCACCCATGGTCTCCATTGCCCGTGGTGCGGCGCAGGCAGGTCTGCTGCAAACGCGCCAGCTGCACTTCTTTTATGGCGGCCGAACGCCGCAGGACATCGCTGGCGAAAGCTTGCTACGCGCACTGCCCGGCTTTGGCGAGCGCATCCATTTTCATCCGGTGGTCTCGCTGCCGGGCGGCGATGCAGGCACAGCCTGGCGTGGTGAAACCGGCTTTGTTCATGAGCTGGTGCGGCGCAGGTTCGGTGACGCCATGCCGGATTACGAGTTCTACTTCGCCGGTCCGCCGCCGATGACACAGGGCCTGCAGGAAATGCTGATGGTGGAATTTCGCGTGCCTTTCGGGCAGGTTCATTTCGACCGTTTCTTCTAAAGGCCCGCGCTGCCAACCTCCTTATTTCACCGCCGCCTGACTCGCCTGCAAGCGCACGATGTCATGTGTCAAACGGATATGCGCTTCCAAGGCAAGGGCCGCACGGGCTTCTTGCCGGTCTACGGCGGCGCGGAAGATGGCTTCGTGTTCCTTGTGTACATCACGGCCGCTGGCGTGCGCGGCGGTCAGGCGGAAGTTGATGTTGCGGTAGCGCTCGGCATGGCGGTACAGGATGGACAGCAGGTACTTGCTCCAGGTTGAATTGAAGCCGGCAATCAGCGCCTCGTGAAAGGCCTTGTTGCGCCGCTCCCAGCGTACCGAGCCGGTTTCTGCCAGGTTGCGCTCGGTGGCGCACAGCAGTTCGTAGCTTTGCACAAGTGCGGTCTCCCACGCTGCGTCGCCGTGGCGTATGGATTGGCGCAGGGCTTCGGTCTCCAGCATCACGCGGGTGTTGGTCACGTCTTCCAGATCGGCCATGGAAATGGGCGCGACGCGAAAGCCGCGTTGGCCCTCCGACGTGACCAGCGCGTCCGACACCAGCAGCGACAAGGCCTCGCGCAGAGTGCCGGCGCCGACTTCGTATTGGTCCTTCAGGTGCTCCACGCGCAGGCGCTCGCCGGGGGCGAGATTGCCGCAGACTACGTCGTGGCGCAGGCTTAAATAAGCGCGTTCGACCAGCGTGCGCGGAACCACGGCATCGGGTTCCGGGTCGGTGGCCGGGTTGTGTTGAATGGTTGACATAGGGTTGCTCCCGCTTCGTGCGTTTTGGGGTTAGGGCGCAGCGGCGCCCCGTTGTTGGCGTTGCTTTTGCCGGTAGGCCATTTGCGGCCGGGTCAGTCCCAGGAGGCGGGCCGCCTCCGAGAGGTTGCCGCGGGCGCGGGCCATGGCATGGTCCAGCACGCGGGCCTCGACCTCATCGAGCGTGCTGCCGCTGTCCAGAATGCGGCTGCTCAGGTCGTCGTCCTGCGCGCTGGGCAAAGGGGCGAGATGGCCGTGCGCATCCAGGCTGGTTTGCGCCGCGTCCGGCTGGTTGGGAAACAGGTGTTCGACTTCGACCATGCCGGATTGGCTTGCAAGAATGACGCCACGCTCCACCAGGTTTTCCAGCTCGCGCACATTGCCCGGCCAGTCGTGTTGCAGCAGCGCCTGCAGTGCGCGCTCTTCAAAGCCCAGCACGCGCTTGCTGTGCAGCACGCAAAAGCGCGCCAACATGCCCTGGGCCAGCAGTTCGATGTCGGTCTTGCGCTCGCGCAGCGGTGGAATGCAGATGGGGTAGACATTCAGGCGGTACATCAGGTCGCGTCGGAAGCGCCCGGCGGCCACGGCCTTTTCCAGGTCCACATTGGTGGCTGCCACCAGACGCACATTCACCTTGCGCGTGGCCTCGCCGCCTACGCGCTCGATCTCGCCTTCCTGCAACACGCGCAGCAGTTTGGCTTGCGCCGCCAGGGGCAGTTCGCCCACTTCATCCAGCAGCAGGGTGCCGCCATCGGCGCGCTCAAAGCGGCCGGCACGCGCCGCATGGGCGCCGGTGTAAGCGCCTTTCTCCACACCAAACAGTTCGGCCTCAATCAGCTCGGCCGGCAGGGCGGCACAGTTCACCGCCACAAAGGGTTTGTCGGCGCGGCTGGAGAGTTCATGCAGCGCGCGTGCAAAGCGCTCCTTGCCCACGCCGGTCTCGCCGGTGAGCAGCACGGTGGCCTGGGTGGCGGCCACCTTTTGCATCAGCGTGTAGGCTTTGCGAAAGGCGCTGGACCTGCCGATCAGCTGGCCGCCCTGGGTGGCGGGCTCCAGTGTGGACTTCAGCGCTTCTACCTGCGACTGCAGGGCCTCCATCTTTTCCATCAGCGAGTCATCGGTGAAATAGATGCGGTGCGCCTCGCCGTCCGGCCACTCCTCAATCGGGCGGCCGATGATCTGGCAATGGTCGGCGCCACAGGCGGCGCACAGCGTCTCCTTGAACAGGATCAGCTTTCCCATGAAGGCACTGGTGTAGCCGCTGGCATAGCCCAGCAGCGTCCAGCAGGCCGGGTCGTCCACCACGCCAAATTTTTGCTTGTGGGCATAGGCCTCCCAGGAATGGTCCCAGCGGAAGTCGCCAAAAAACTGGCCGGCCGCAATGTCAAAGCTAAGCTTGACCGGTGTGACGCGCGCCGCGCCTTCGAGCATGTGCAGTTGCGGCCCGACCATGAAGCTGTCCTGCAAGGCCTCGCCCGGGCGCGTCTTCTTGGCGTACTCGGCATCCGACAGGCCCGAGGCGTAACCCATGCGCGTCAGTATGCGCCGCGCATGTTCGGAGCCCATCGAGGTGACCAGATCCTGGCGCAGGGCGGCCAGGGCATTGGTGTGCATCAGCACCATGCGCCGGTCTCCCAGCCAGATGGCGCCGCTGTCGGGCTCGAAGCGCAGCAAGCGGCGCAGGTCGCTGTCCGGGGGGTATTTCAGGCTCATGGGTGCTTGTCTCTTGGTAAGGCTTTAAGGCCATTTTCTCGATATTTTTAAATTCCATGACCAAAATCATCGAACGGCCTGCGTGACTTTGGGAAATTGATCATTTGGTAAATTCTAGCCGTTTCGCCTGCATCAAATGCACTATTTCACAGGGGAATGGGTCGTATCTCGTCTAAGGGTAAGCCCTAGTGCATGCCAAATTCCGGCGCATTCGGCGAGATTTCTGGTCGTATTTCTAGGGGTAATCCCTTGAAATATCGAGATTTTTGAGAGTGCGTCGATTTTTGGCAGGGTCCTTGCAAAGTCATGAGGCACCTACCCGCCAAACCATGCCCAAGACCTTGACCCTCCCCCAAGCACCGACCACGCCGGCCGAGCGCATCTGCGACGTCACTCTCAAGTACGTGCGCATTCGCCAAGTCCGCGCCGACGGCCTGGTGTGTTTCGAGTTCGCCATTGGCTGGCCCGAGTTGTTTGTTGACCTGATGTTGCCCCGCGCTGCTTTTGACGATTTCTGCCTGCGTCAAAAAGTGCAGCTGTTGACCGATTGAATCCCCGCGCCCCTCACTCCCACAAAGGATTGTTCCCATGTCTGTAGATCTGCATACCCGTGAAATCAAGCCCCTGCGCAATACCTTTGCGCACACCGCGCACTACGTGGGCAACGACAAGCCCGCCTCGCGTTACCAGGAGGCCACCCTGGGCACGCAGCCCACGGCCAATTTTCACTACCGCCCCACCTGGGATCCGGAACACGAAATCTTTGACGCCTCGCGCTCCGCCATCAAGTTGGTCGACTGGAACTGCCTGCGCGACCCGCGCCAGTATTACTACGCCACCTGGACCATGGCCCGTGCTCGCCAGCAGGACGCGATTGAAGCCAGCTACGAATTTGTCGACTCGCGCAAGCTTGTCTCCAAGATGCCCGACGCCGTGCGCGCCAAGGTCTGCCAGGTGCTGATGCCGCTGCGCCATGTGGCCTGGGGCGGCAATATGAACAACAGCTCCATCGGCGCTTACGGTTACGGCACGCCGTTTACCGCACCCGCCATGTTCCACGCCATGGACCAACTGGGCGCTGCCCAGTTCATCACCCGTCTGGGTCTGGCGCTGGATGAGCCCGGCGTGCTGCAAGCCGGCAAGAACGACTGGCTCAACGACGCCCGCTGGCAGCCGCTGCGCCATTACGTGGAAGACACGCTGGTGCTGAAGGACCCGTTTGAACTCTTCATTGCCCAGAACTTTGCCCTGGACGGCCAACTCTACCCACTGATGTTCGGCAGCTTTGTCGATGACCACATCGTGCCCCAGGGTGGTACCGCTGTGGCCATGCTCACTGCTTTCATGCCCGAATGGCATAGCGAGAGCGCCCGCTGGATTGACGCCGTGCTGAAAGTTGCCGCCGCTGAATCCACTGACAACAAGCAGCTGATTGCCGGCTGGGTCCAGGCCTGGGCCGACCGTGCACAAACCGCATTGGCTCCACTGGCCGAACTGGCCCTGGACGCTGCAGGCGCACAGGCCTTGCTGGAAGCCCGCGCTGCTCTGGACCTGCGCGCCAAGAAGGCCGGCCTGTCCGCCTGAACGCCCACCACACAATAAAAGGAGACACACGCATGTCCAATGTATTCATCGCCTTCCAGGACAACGAGGACGCACGTCCCATCATCGACGCCATCCTGGCCGACAACACCGAGGCAGAAGCCACCTACCCCACCGGCCTGGTCAAGATCATTGCTCCGGGCAAGCTGGTGATCAAACGCGAAAGCATTGAAGAGCTGATCGGCCGCTCCTTCAATCTGCAGGCAATCCACGTCAACCTCGTCACCCTCTCGGGCCATATCGACGAAGACGACGACCAGTTCTCGCTGAGCTGGACGCACTGAACCAAACCACACAAGGAGACATCACATGGACACCCCCGTCATCAAGAAGAAGCTCGGTCTGAAAGACCGCTACGCCGCCATGACCCGCGACCTGGCCTGGGACACCACCTACCAGCCGATGGAAAAGGTCTTCCCCTACGACAAGTACGAAGGCATCAAGATCCACGACTGGGACAAATGGGAAGACCCCTTCCGCCTGACCATGGACGCCTACTGGAAGTACCAGGGCGAAAAAGAGAAAAAGCTCTACGCCGTGATCGAGGCCTTTGCCCAGAACAACGGCCAGCTCGGCGTGACGGACGCGCGCTACATCAACGCGCTCAAGCTGTTCCTCACTGGCGTGACGCCGTTGGAGTACTACGCCTACCGCGGCTTTGCGCATGCCGGTCGCCAGTTCACCGGCGCCGGTGCCCGCGTGGCCTGCCAGATGCAGTCGATTGACGAACTGCGCCACTACCAGACCGAAACCCATGCCTTGAGCCACTACAACAAGTACTTCAACGGCCTGCACAGCCCGCAGCATATGTTTGACCGGGTGTGGTACCTGTCGGTGCCCAAGTCCTTCTTTGAAGATGCCTATACCGGCGGCCCCTTCGAGTTCCTCACCGCCGTGAGCTTCTCGTTTGAATACGTGCTGACCAACCTGCTGTTCGTGCCCTTTATGTCGGGCGCGGCGCACAACGGCGACATGTCCACCGTGACCTTCGGCTTCAGCGCGCAGTCCGATGAATCGCGCCACATGACGCTGGGCATCGAGTGCATCAAGTTCATGCTGGAGCAGGACCCGGACAACGTGCCCATCGTGCAGGGCTGGATCGACAAATGGTTCTGGCGCGGCTACCGCCTCTTGACCATCGTGGCCATGATGCAGGACTACATGCTGCCCAAGCGCGTGATGAGCTGGCGCGAAAGCTGGGAAATGTATGTGGAAGAAAACGGCGAAGCCTTGTTCAAGGACCTGGCGCGTTATGGCATCCGCAAGCCCAAGGGCTGGATCCAGGCCTGCGAAGGCAAGGACCACATCAGCCACCAGGCCTGGGCCACCTTTTACCAATACAACGGCGCAGCGCCTTTCCACACCTGGATTCCCAAGGAGGAAGAAATGGCCTGGTTGTCGGAGAAGTACCCCGAGACCTTTGACTCGCTCTACAAGCCACGCTGGGACCACTGGCGCAAGGAGGCTGCAGAGGGCCGGCGCTTCTACAACATGACACTGCCCATGCTGTGCACCACCTGCCAGGTTCCGATGCTGTTCACCGAGCTGGGCGACGCTACAAAAATCGCTTACCGCGAGTCCGACTACCTGGGCAACAAGTACCACTGCTGCAGCGACCACTGCAAAGAAATCTTCGACAACGAGCCCGAGAAGTACATCCAGTCCTGGCTGCCGGTGCAGCAGATCTACCAGGGCAACTGCTTCAAGCCGGGTACCGACCCGACGGCAGAAGGCTTCGATCCGCTGCTGGCCGTGCTCGACTACTACCACCTGAATTTCGGTAGCGACAACTTCGATTTCGAAACCTCGGAAGACAAGAAAAACTTTGCCGCCTGGAACGGCGAGAACGCAGAAGGAGCAGCGAAATGAGCGTCAAGTCCATCGGACCCTACAACTTCCCGGCCAAGGATGTGCGCGAGAACTTCCCCGCACCGCTGCTCTTCATCGGCTGGGAAGACCACCTGATGTTTGCCGCACCGATCTGTCTGCCGCTGCCACCCGACACGCCGTTTGGCGCATTGGGTGCGGCAGTGCTGCCCGGCACCTACGGCTCGCACCCGGACTTCGCCCGTATCGATTGGAGCGCGGTGGAATGGACCAAGTCCGGCAAGCCCTGGAAGCCGGACCCGGCCAAGTCGCTGGCCGAAAACGGCCTCCAGCACAAGGACGTGATCCGCTTTCGCGCCCCCGGACTTTCGGGCCTGAACGGCTCCTGCAACTAAGCGTTACTGAACCTGCCATGAGTTACCAACTGACCATTGAACCGCTGGGTGCCATCATCGAGGTGGAGGAGGGGCAGACCGTGCTGGATGCCGCCTTGCGCCAGGGCATCTATATTCCCCACGCCTGCGGTCATGGTCTGTGTGGTACCTGCAAGGTGCAGGTGAGCGAGGGCGAGGTTGACCATGGTCACGCCAACCCGTTCGCGCTGATGGACTTTGAGCGCGACGCCGGCAAGACCCTGGCCTGCTGCGCCACGCTGCAAAGCGATGCCTGCATAGAAGCCGACATTGACGAAGACCCGGATGCGCAGGTGATCCCGGTGCGAGACTTCCACACCACGGTAGCGCGCATCGAAACACTCACGCCAACCATCAAGGCGATTTACCTCAAGCTCGACAGCCCGCTGCACTTTCAGGCCGGCCAGTATGTGCAGGTGGTGATTCCCGGCATCGAAGGAAATCGCGCGTTTTCGATTGCCAATTCACCGGCCGAGGTGCGGGCCACCGGCGAGATTGAGCTCAATGTGCGCATCGTCCCGAACGGTGCCGGCACCACTTGGTTGCACCAGCTGCTCAAGGTGGGCGACCAGTTGCAGATCTCCGGCCCCTATGGTCGCTTCCTGGTGCGCAAGTCGGCCAAGCTGCCGTTGGTTTTTATGGCCGGTGGCTCTGGCCTCTCCAGCCCACGCTCCATGATCCACGATCTGCTGGAAGACAAGAGCCAGCAGCCCATGACCCTGGTCTACGGTCAGCGTACGCGCGACGAGCTGTACTACGACGAAGCCTTTCGGGCACTGGCCGAAAAGTACCCGCACTTCAGCTATGTGCCCACGCTCTCAGGTGAACCCGAAGACTCGGATTGGATGGGCGCACGCGGCTTTGTGCACGACGTAGCCAAGGCGCATTTCGGCGGCACGTTCGCTGGCCACCAGGCCTATCTGTGTGGCCCTCCCGTGATGATCGAAGCCTGCATCTCCACGCTGATGCAAGGCCGCCTGTTTGAGCGCGACATCTACACCGAAAAGTTTTTGTCGGCCGCCGACACCAACCAGCAGCGCAGTCCGCTGTTCAAGCGGGTTTAAGGAAGCACCACCATGTTCTTTGACACCCGCCCCAAGGTCAGCGTGCACATCGCGCAAACCGACGAGACCTATGTCTGCGCCACCAGCGAGAGCCTGCTCCAGGGCATGTTGCGTCTGGGGCGCAAGGGCATACCCGTGGGCTGCGTCAACGGTGGTTGCGGCGTCTGCAAGGTTCACGTATTGGAGGGGCAATGCCAGTCGCTGGGCCCCATCAGCCGCGCGCACGTCAGTGCGGAAGAAGAAGCACACGGATTTACTTTGGCCTGCCGTGTGGCACCCGTCACCCCAGTACAGCTGGAGGTGGTGGGCAAGTTCGAGAAGCCATTCAGAAAAGGGTTTGCCGCCAAGGCAAGCACTTAAGTTATTTCAACCAAGAGGAGACTTAAAATGGGTATTGCACGAATCGGTCACGCCAGCCTGCGGGTGATGGACATGGCAGCAGCTGTCAAGCACTATGAAAAAGTGCTGGGCATGAAAAAGACGATGGAGGACAAGCACGGCAACGTGTACCTCAAGTGCTGGGACGAGTGGGACAAATACTCGCTGGTGCTCACGCCTTCCGACCAGGCCGGCCTGAACCACGTGGCCTACAAGGTGGAGAAGGATGCCGACCTGGATGATCTGCAAAAGAAGATCGAGGCCTATGGCATTTCCACCAACGTGTTGGCCGAAGGTGCCATGCCATCGACAGGCCGCATGCTGCAGTTCAACCTGCCCAGCGGTCACGAGATGCGTCTGTACGCGATGAAGGAATACGTGGGCACCGAAGTCGGCACCACCAACCCCGATCCGTGGCCGGACAACATCACCGGTGCCGGCGCGCACTGGCTGGACCACTGCCTGCTGATGTGCGAGCTCAACCCAGAGACAGGCGTCAACAAGGTGGCCGAGAACACGAAGTTCATCATGGAAGTGCTGGACTTCTTCCTGACCGAGCAAATCCTGGTCGGCCCCAACGGCGACATGCAGGCCGCCACCTGGTTGTCGCGCACCACCACGCCGCACGACATCGCCTTTGTCGGCGGACCGCGCATGGGCCTGCACCACATCGCCTACTTCCTGGATTCGTGGAACGACATCCTGAAGTCGGCCGACGTGATGGCCAAGACCAAGACCAAGATCGACGTGGCGCCTACCCGCCACGGCATCACTCGCGGCGAGACGATTTACTTCTTCGATCCGAGTGGCAATCGCAACGAAACCTTTGCCGGCCTTGGCTATCTGGCGCAACGCGACCGGCCCGTGACCACCTGGACCGAAGACAAGCTGGGCACCGGAATTTTCTACCACACCGGTGAGATGGTTGCCTCCTTCACGGATGTGTACACCTGAGTCCTGCAAGCCTGAATCCTCGTGCGCGCAAGCCCCTTGTTGCGCGCGAGGTCTTTGTTAGCTTTTCCCTGTTTTGGGAAGCCTTTCCCTGGAATGAACACACACCATGAAGAAAATAATTATTGCCGCCGCTGCCTTGGCAGCCCTGGCCAGCGCCCACGCCGAAGGCCATTACGTGCCCGGCGTCGAAGGCATGCAAGCCGCCAGCGTGCCACCACCCGGCATCTACTACCTGGGCTATATGGCGAACTACAACGCCGAGCAATTCAAGGCGCCAGGCAGCAGCACCGCCTTGCCGGGCGATAACAAGGCCACCATTTTTGCCCTGGCCAACCGCCTGGCCTGGATTACCAACACCAAGGTGCTGGGTGCCGACTACGGCATGGAAACCATTGTGCCGGTGCAGTCCACCTCGCTGACCATCAAGGCCGCCGGCCTGTCCGACACGCAAAGCGGTTTTGGCGATGTATATCTGGGCCCCGTGGTGCTGGGCTGGCACGGTCCCAGCTGGGACGCCGTGGCCGCAGCCGGTTTCTGGCTCAAGTCGGCTGACAGTTCCTCGCCCGCATCCGCAGGCAAGGGCTTTGCCAGCACCATGCTGACGGGTGGAGCCACCTACTACTTTGATGCCAACAAGACGATTTCCGGCTCGGCCCTGTTGCGCTATGAAATCAACGACAGCAAGTCCAACGGAATCAAGCCTGGCGATCAGATCTCGCTGGAGTGGGGCGTTGGCAAGATGCTGGGTAGGGTGCAGGTCGGTGTGGTCGGCTACGACCAGATGCAGGTCAGCAACGACAGCGGAACCGGTGCCTCCAACAACAAATCCGAGCGTCACGCCATCGGTGCCGAAGTGGTGCTGCCGCTGATGAGCTCGGGAGTGGTCCTGAAGGCTGCAGCCTACAAGGAATACCAGTCCCAGGCCGGTACCGGTGCTGAGCCCTTGGGCAATCTACTGCGCTTCACGTTTGTGAAGTTCCTCTAAGCATGAGCCGCCCAGCGAACACCACCGCTGCTGCTGTGAGCGCCAGTGTCAGCCAGCGCAATATCGACTGGCGCGCCGCTCATGCGGCCGCGGGTGCAGCCGTGCAGGCCGCACAGGACATGGGCGCTTGCGTCAATGTGGCGGTGGTGGACGCTGGCGGCCTGCTGGCCGCCTTTTTGCGCATGCCCGGTGCGCCCCTGCATTCGGTGGATATTGCCATCGACAAGGCCTATACGGCGGTCAGCTTTGGCCTGCCCACGCACCAGTGGGCAGACGCACTGCAAAGCCATTCGGCGGCCGTGCGTGACGGCATCGTACTACGCCCGCGATTTGTCGCCTTTGGCGGCGGCCTGCCCATCGTCGAGGACGGTCAGCGCATAGGTGCCATCGGCGTCTCCGGTGGCAGCGAGGCGCAAGACCGGCAAATCGCCCAGGCCGGTTTGGTCGCGCTTGGCCTCCCGCCAGTGTGATGCACACCAACCCATTTTTCAACTCCTGCAAACAGCCATGAAACAGATCTTCAACTTCATCAACGGCGCCTATGTCGGCAACGCCAGTGGCAAGACCTACGAGAAGCGCAACCCGGTGGACAACAGTCTGATCGGCATGGTCCATGAGGCGGGTCAGCCCGAGGTGGATGCGGCGGTGGCCGCAGCGCGCGCGGCCCTGCACGGGCCCTGGGGCAAGCTGTCGGTGGTGGAGCGCTGCGCCATGCTGGATGGCTTGGTGGCGGAGATCAACCACCGCTTTGATGACTTCCTGCAAGCCGAAGTGGCCGACACCGGCAAGCCCGCACACCTAGCCTCGCACATCGACATTCCGCGCGGGGCAGCCAATTTCAAGATATTCACCGACACCATCAAGAACGTGTCGACCGAGTCCTTCGAGATGCGCACGCCCGACGGCAAGACGGCGCGCAGCTACGGCGTGCGCACCCCGCGCGGCGTGATTGCCATTATCTGTCCGTGGAACCTGCCGCTCTTGTTGATGACCTGGAAATGTGGTCCGGCCCTGGCCTGCGGCAACACCGTCGTCGTAAAGCCATCCGAGGCAACCCCCAGCACTGCCACACTGCTTGGCGAGGTGATGAACAAGGTGGGCGTGCCACCCGGCGTCTACAACGTGGTCAACGGCTTTGGCGTGAATTCCGCTGGTTCGTTCCTCACCGCACACCAGGGCGTGAACGGCATCACCTTCACCGGGGAGACCAAGACCGGCACGGCGATCATGAAGGCCGGTGCCGATGGCATACGCCCGGTGTCATTGGAACTGGGTGGCAAGAACGCCGCCGTGGTGTTTGCCGACTGTGATTTCGACAACGCTATCGCCACCGTGACCCGCTCCGTATTTGAGAACTGCGGGCAGGTCTGCCTGGGCACCGAGCGCGTCTATGTGGAGCGCCCGATCTTTGACAAGTTTGTCGCTGCCCTGAAGGAAAAGGCCGAGGGCATGAAGCCCGGACGCCCCTTCGACGTTGATACCAAGATCGGCCCGCTGGTCAGCAAGATCCACCAGAAGAAGGTACTGTCCTACTACGCCAAGGCCAAGGAAGAGGGCGCAACAATAGTCTTCGGCGGCGGCGTGCCCGACATGCCGGATGAGCTTAAGGACGGCTGCTGGGTCGAGCCCACCATCTGGACCGGCCTGCCCGAAACTGCCACCGTGGTGCGCGAAGAAATCTTCGGTCCCTGCTGCCACATCACACCGTTCGACACCGAAGAGGAAGCGGTGCGCATGGCCAATGACACCAAGTATGGATTGGCCACATCCATCTACACCCAGGACATCAGCCGCGCCAGTCGCGTTGCCACGCAAATCGAAGTGGGCCTGTGCTGGGTCAACAGCTGGTTTCTGCGCGACCTGCGTACGCCGTTTGGCGGCAGCAAACAGTCGGGCATTGGCCGTGAGGGCGGTGTGCATTCGCTAGAGTTCTACACCGAGTTGCGCAACGTGATGATCAAGTACTAAGGCCGTGTGATGACCCAGAACCCCGAAATCGGCAAGACCATTCTTGCGAACGGCATCACCACCAATTACCACGATGTGGGAAGCGGTTCTCCGGTGCTGCTGATCCACGGCTCCGGCCCCGGCGTCAGCGCCTGGGCCAACTGGCGGCTGACGATTCCGGCACTGGCCGCCGGGCGCCGCGTGATTGCACCCGACATGGTGGGTTTTGGTTTCAGCGAACGGCCTGCCGGTGTGCGCTACAACCTCGACACCTGGGTGGCCCAAGCCATCGGCCTGCTCGATGCCCTGAAGATTGAACAGGCCGATCTGGTCGGCAACTCCTTTGGTGGCGGCCTGGCGCTGGCGCTGGCGATTCGCCATCCCACGCGGGTGCGCCGTCTGGTGCTGATGGGTGCGGCGGGCGTGTCGTTCCCCATCACCGAAGGGCTGGACGCGGTCTGGGGCTACCAGCCCTCGATTGCCAACATGCGCAAGCTGCTGGATATCTTCGCCTTTGACCGCACACTGATGAGCGACGAGCTGGCGGAGCTGCGTTACAAGGCCAGCATCCAGTCCGGCTTTCAGGAAGCGTTCGAGAGCATGTTCCCCGCGCCCCGGCAGAACGGGGTCGAGTCGCTGGCCAGCCGAGAAGAAGATATCCGCGCCCTGCCGCACGAGACGCTGGTGATCCATGGCCGCGAAGACAAGGTGCTGCCGCTGTCGAACTCGCTGACGCTCAGCGCCTGGATTGAACGCGCGCAGTTGCATGTGTTCGGACGCTGTGGCCACTGGACCCAAATTGAACACGCCGCGCGCTTCACCCAGCTGGTCGGAAACTTCCTGGCCGAGGCGGACGCACTGGCCCCGATTCACTAAAACCCAACCGGACTTACCCAATGGATTCCACACTGATTACCACCCTGGGCGACGAGCTGTACCAGGCCATGACCAACCGCACCGTGGTGGACCCGCTCACCACCCGCCATCCCGACATCACCATAGAGAACGCGTACCACATCCAGCAGCGCATGTTGCAGCGCCGCCTGGACGCGGGCGAGCGGGTGGTCGGCAAAAAGATCGGCGTCACGTCTGCTGCGGTGATGAACATGCTGGGCGTGTACCAGCCCGACTTCGGCTACCTGCTGGACGGCATGATTTACAACGAGGGCCAGTCGATTGACATCAGCACCCTGATCCAGCCCAAGGCCGAGGGCGAGATTGCCTTCATCCTTAAAAAGGATTTGATGGGCCCTGGCATCAGCAACGCCGATGTGCTGGCCGCCACCGAATGCGTGATGCCCTGCTTCGAGATCGTCGACTCGCGCATCCGCGACTGGAAGATCAAGATCCAGGACACCGTGGCCGACAACGCGTCCTGCGGCGTGTTTGTGCTGGGCGACCGCGCGGTCAACCCGCGCCGCATCGACCTATCCACCTGCGGCATGGTGTTCGAAAAGAACGGCGACATCATCGGCACCGGTGCGGGTGCTGCAGCCCTGGGCTCGCCGGTGAATGCGGTGACCTGGCTGGTCAACACCCTGGGCCGTCTGGGCATTGGCATCAAGGCCGGTGAGGTGGTGCTGTCGGGTGCGCTGGCCGCCATGGCTCCGGCCAAGGCCGGCGACAACTTCCGTGTGTCGATTGGCGGGCTGGGCAGCTGCTCGGTGCGCTTCCACTAGGCAAGCCGACGCAGATGTCCACTGCCACAGTCGAACCAGGCACCGGCGCGGTCACGGTGCTGATCACGCGCCGTGTCACGCCTGGCCATGAGGCGGCGTTCGAGCAGGCGTCGAACGACATGACGGCTGCCGCACGCACTTTCCCCGGCTACCTGGGCGGGCAACTGGTGCGCCCGCAGGACGACAGCGGCAGCACGGATGCCACGCTCTACAACGTGGTGTTTGCCTTTGATACGGCCGCGCACCTGCAGGCCTGGCAGGACTCGCCCGTGCGCTCGCTGGCGCTGGCCGCGATTGCGCCGCACATCGAAGGCCAGACGGTGCGCCAGGTCAGCGGCCTGGGCCATTGGTTTGCCGCGCCCACCGGCCCCAAGCAGAACCCCCCGCCACGCTGGAAGGTGGCAGTGGTCACCTGGCTGGGCATCTGCCCCACGGTGTATGCCTTGTTCCTGTTGCTGGGTGAACTGCTGGCCCCCTGGCCGCTGCTGCCGCGCGTGATGCTGCTGACCTCGCTGGTGGTGCTGCTCATGACCTGGCTGGTGGCGCCGCAACTGACCCAAGTCCTGAAACCCTGGCTGTACCCGGTTCCACCGGTCACGCCTTCACCGTAGTTAACACCCATGGACTTACAACTCAAGGGCAAGCGTGCCCTGGTCACGGGCTCCACCTCCGGCATCGGCTGGGCCATCGCCCGTGAGCTGGCCGCCGAGGGCGCACAGGTGCTGCTCAACGGTCGCGAAGCCGGGCGCTTGCAGCAGGCGCTGCAGCGTCTGCAGGCAGAGCTGCCCGATGCCACCATCGATGCGGTGCAGGCCGATCTGTCCACGGCGGAAGGTTGCCAACAGCTCCTGAATGCAGCGGGGAACGTGGACATCCTGGTCAACAACCTGGGCATCTTCGAGCCCAAGCCTTTCGAGCAGATCACGGACGCGGACTGGTCGTGCTTTTTCGAGGTTAATGTGATGAGCGGTGTGCGTCTGGCGCGCGGCCAGCTCGCCGGCATGAAGCTGCGCGGCTGGGGCCGCATCGTGTTTATCTCCAGCGAATCGGGCATCTGCCCGCCGGGTGACATGGTGCATTACGGCATGAGCAAGTCAGCGCAGTTGTCGGTGTCGCGCGGCCTGGCCGAGACCTGTGCCGGCACCGGTGTCACGGTGAATGCCGTGCTGCCGGGGCCGACCCGCACCGAGGGTGTGGACGACTTCTTTGCCAAGCTGGCCAGCGACGCCGGTCAGACCCTGGCAGAAACCGAAACCAACTTTTTCCAGCACGCGCGACCCACCTCGCTGCTGCAGCGCTTTATCGAACCCACCGAGGTTGCCGCCCTGGTGGCCTATGTGTGCAGCCCGCGCTCTGCCGCCACCAACGGCGCTGCGCTGCGCGTGGATGGCGGCGTGGTGCGCTCCCTGATCTAACTTTTACTTTTACCTCTGAGGACTTTATGAAAAAAATCAAATGTGCCCTGATCGGGCCCGGCAACATCGGCACAGACCTGCTGGCCAAGCTGCAACGCAGCCCCTTTCTGGAGCCGGTCTGGATGGTCGGGATTGACCCCGAGTCCGACGGCCTCAAGCGTGCCCGCGAAATGGGCATCAAGACCACCTCGGACGGCGTGGACGGCCTGCTGCCCCACGTGCTGGCCGACGGTGTGCAGATCGCTTTTGATGCAACCAGCGCCTACGTGCATGCAGAAAACTCGCGCAAGCTCAACGAGCTGGGCGTGCTGATGATTGACCTGACACCGGCCGCCATTGGCCCCTTCTGCGTGCCACCCGTCAACCTGACGGCACACGTCGGCAAAGGCGAGATGAACGTCAATATGGTCACCTGCGGCGGCCAGGCCACCATTCCCATGGTGGCAGCGGTCAGCCGTGTGCAGCCCGTGGCTTACGGCGAGATTGTGGCGACCGTGTCCAGCCGCTCGGTCGGCCCCGGCACGCGCAAGAACATCGACGAGTTCACCCGCACTACGTCCGCTGCCGTTGAAAAAGTGGGCGGCGCCAAGACGGGCAAGGCCATCATCATCATCAACCCGGCCGAGCCGGCCATGATGATGCGTGACACCGTGCATTGCCTCACAGAAACCGAGCCCGACCAGGCGGCGATTACCGCCTCCATCCACGCCATGATCAAGGAAGTGCAGAAGTACGTTCCCGGCTACAAGCTGGTCAACGGCCCGGTGTTTGACGGCAAGCGCGTTTCCGTCTTTTTGGAAGTGGAGGGCTTGGGCGACTACCTGCCCAAGTACGCCGGCAACCTGGACATCATGACGGCCGCAGCCGCCCGCACGGCAGAAATGTTTGCCGAAGAAATCCTCGCTGGCACGCTGGTGCTGAGCCCCACCGAAGCCGCCACCGTCTGAACCCCAGGAGAAAAAACATGAATTTGCAAGGCAAAAAAGTAACCGTCCACGACATGACCCTGCGTGACGGCATGCACCCCAAGCGCCACCTGATGACGCTGGACCAGATGAAGACCGTGGCCTGTGGCCTGGACGCCGCCGGTGTGCCGCTGATCGAAGTGACCCATGGCGATGGCCTGGGCGGCTCGTCCGTCAACTACGGCTTTCCGGCACACACCGATGAAGAGTACTTGGGCGCCGTGGTGCCGCTGATGAAGCAGGCCCGCGTCTCGGCGCTGCTGATCCCTGGCATTGGAACGGTCGACCATCTGCTCATGGCCAAGGACCTGGGCGTGAAGACCATCCGCGTTGCCACGCATTGCACCGAGGCCGATGTCTCCGAGCAGCACATCGGCAANTCCCGTGCGCTGGGCCTGGACACCGTGGGCTTTTTGATGATGGCCCACATGGCATCCCCCGAGAAGCTGGTGACNCAGGCCCTGCTGATGGAAAGCTATGGCGCCAACTGCATTTACATCACCGACTCGGCCGGCTACATGCTGCCCGACGATGTGCGCGCCCGTCTGGGTGCGGTGCGCTCTGCCCTCAAGTCGGATACCGAACTGGGCTTTCACGGCCACCACAACATGGCCATGGGTGTGGCGAATTCGATTGCCGCGATTGAAGTCGGTGCCACCCGCATTGACGCCGCTGCGGCTGGCCTGGGTGCCGGTGCCGGCAACACGCCGATGGAAGTGTTTGTGGCCGTGTGCGCACGCATGGGCATTGAGACCGGTGTGGACGTCTACATGATTCAGGACGTGGCCGAAGACCTGGTGGTGCCCATGATGGACCATGCCATCCGCATCGACCGCGACTCGCTGACCCTGGGCTATGCCGGGGTCTATTCCTCCTTCCTGCTGTTCGCCAAACGCGCCGAGAAAAAATACGGTGTGTCGGCCCGGGACATCCTGGTGGAGATGGGACGCCGCGGTATGGTCGGTGGCCAGGAAGACATGATTGAAGACACCGCCATGACCATGGCGCGCGAACGCGGTATTGCACTCAAGGCAGCAGCATGAAACTCGATAAAGCCACCATCACCGCCCTGGCCGAGCGCTTGGAGAACTGCGAACTGCAGGCACATGACACGACCAAGATCACCGACGATTACCCGGACATGGATTGGGACGACGCCTACGCCATCCAGAACACCATCAAGGCCAACAAGATCGCCCGGGGCTGCCGCATCGTCGGCCTCAAGGCGGGCCTGACCTCGCACGCCAAGATGAAGCAAATGGGTGTGACCACACCGGTGTTCGGTTTTATGGCCGATTACTACGCCGTGCCGGATGCCGGTGAATGCAAGGTGAGTGAACTGATCCACCCCAAGGTGGAGCCCGAGATCGCCTTTGTCACCAAGGCCGAGCTGCGCGGCCCCGGCTGCCATATCGGCGCGGTGCTGGCGGCGACCGACTTCGTGCTGCCCGGCATCGAGGTGATTGACAGCCGCTACCGCGACTTCAAGTTCGACCTGAAAAGCGTGGTGGCCGACAACACCTCGGCCGCGCGCTTCGTGGTCGGTGGCCAGCCCATGGATGTGGCCGGTGTGGACCTGCGCACCGTCGGCATCGTGCTGGAAAAGAACGGTGTGCCGGTGGCCTTTGGTGCCGGTGCCGCCGTGCTGGGCCACCCGGCCGCTGCCATTGCCATGCTGGCCAACCACCTGGCCGAGCGCGGCGAGTGCATCCCGGCCGGCACGCTGATTCTGTCGGGCGGCATCACCGAGGCCGTGTCCGTGGCCGCCGGTGACAACGTGACCCTGCGTGTGCAGGGCATGGGCAGCACCAGCATCCGTTTTGTCTGAACCCCTTCAAGGAGTAAAACCATGCCATTCGCACAAATCTACATGATCGAAGGCCGCACCGAAGAGCAGAAGCGCGCCGTGATTGAGAAAGTCAGCGCCGCCTTGGTCGAAGCCACCGGAGCCCCAATTGCCAATGTGCGCGTCTGGATTCAGGACGTGCCCAAGGAGAACTGGGGCATTGCCGGGGTGAGCGCCAAGGACCTGGGGCGCTGAGTACGCGGTTCCGGCAGGACGTCTGACTGCCTGGGGCGGCGGCGTCGGCAGAAAGCACATCGCAACATCCATACCTATGAACCCAATGAAGCAAATCGGCACGGGGCTGCTGGCGTCTCTGCTGGCCATCGGCCTGGCTCTGCTCATTGCGCTGGCAATGCCGGTGCAGGCCGAGATGGGTTGGGTCAGCATTCTCCTCAACGCCATGGTGCCCACGCAAATGGTGATGACGCTGTTCTGGCGCGGCCAATATCCCGTAGTTCTACTGGGCGTTCGCCAGCCCCTGCGGGGCTTGCTGTTGACGCTGTTGAACCTGTTGGTGGCCGCAGGGGTCGCTGCACTGGCGGTGCTGGTCTGGGGTGGCGGGCAGATGCAGCCCACTCCCTTTGTCATCATGCCGCTGATTATTTCGATTCCCCTGGCACTGACGCAGATCGTGCTGTTTCAGGGCTGGCCGTTTACTCGATTTACGCAGTCAGTGCGGACCCAGGGCCTGCTGATGCTTGCCGCCACCTATGGCCTTGCAACGACGGTGGATGTATTGCTGTTTGACTTCGGCTTTCTGCGCGACGCCCCTTTCTACAGCGCCAGTCTGGATCACCACGGCCTGTTCATGGCCTGGCAACCGGTGACGGCTTTGGTCGGCGCGGTGGCCGGCATTCTGGTGCTGATCCTGCTGGATTTCTGGCCAATGGAAAAGCTGGGGAAATGGTTGCCGGTGCGCAACCGGCAACCCTGGCGCGGCTTGGTGCTCAGTGCGATAGTGGCGCTGTTGGTGGCTGTTGCCTGGGTCGGCTTTGTGAGCCTCTCGCATTGGGACCTGGTGGTTTTTATGGTGCGGGTTTGTGTGGCTGGGATCTTCGGAATTTTCGTCATCCTGATCCTGTTCAAGAACCTGCCGTCCTTGCAACTGCCCCAGCCCCTGCGGGGCCTGGTCTTGTGCGCCTGCGCTGCCGTGCTGGCCGTGGCCTTATTCGCGCTCTACCAAGCAGCGGCTACCCTGCGGTTTGGCCTGCCAGGCGGTGCGCCGCAATACACGCAGGAACTCTGGATCGCCTCGGCCATGCTGGCCATAACCTTTCCGCTGATGGTGGCGTTTGCAGACTATTTTGC
>TBL_comb47_HYPODRAFT_10002814_pt1 | contig 21158 bp, 21 predicted proteins | sample TroBogypolimnion_40_FD_10682 | JGI IMG/M metagenome (IMG submission 10682) | reverse complement strand
TTTGGCTACAGCAGAGGACAACTTCAGCGCGCTGATAACAGGCCAAGATCGCTGCCCATCGTGATCGGCGACGTGAATTCCGCAGGCGACGGCATTTCGCCACGCGCGATTTTTTCAGAGATGGCATGAATAACTGGTAACAAATCAGCCACCGTATTAATCAGATAGTGCGGGCCACACGCCGCGAGCTTCTCATGCGCGGCGGAAATCCTCGCCTCGCGCTCCAGAGGATTCATGGAGGTCAGTTCTTCCGCTGAACATCCGACTTCATTCCCAGATCTAACAACGGCCACGACCCACGCCCCGGCCGCGTGCCCCTCGGCGACGTCAGCGACGGTATCACCCACTTTTACAAACTTGTGCAGCGGATAAACCCCCAGTTCTTTCGCCGCGTGGAAGATCATCCACGGCGCTGGTCGGCCCTTGCCGACGTGATCTGGACATACCCACAAATCCGGCGTGTATCCGCGTTGTGCCGCGAGCGATATAAAATCTTTGATCATGCAGCTCTCAAAGCCGGTGGTGTTTGCAATTTTGATTCTTCGTTCGCGCAATTCAGCCACAACAGCCGGGACACCAGGAATAACATCGCAGTAATTTTTTACCACTTCAGCTTGGAGTGGGGCAAATTCTATGCACAGTTGGTTCAGCAAGGTCTGGTCGGCCTTGCTCCCGTTCACTGCCTCCCACCGAGAACTGATGGACGGATTGGTGAGCAGCGTCCAGATGTGGTCGCGCTTGTGCGAACCCATCGGGCCACGCGCCTCGGCCTCTGAAATCTTGACGCCATGACGGGCGAACAATTCCACAAAAGCCGCCACCGGCCCACGGCAACCAAAATCCAAAACGGTTCCTGAAATGTCAAAAATCACGGCGCGCACGCCGTCGGAATCATTCAGAAGTGAATTCATTTTAATATTAAATTATTAGAGCATCCGTCCGCCACTTGTTTTATTGTGGCAAGGTATCATTCACGTTGGTAAACAGTATCTAAAAGCATATTCGATTTCCGCATTTTGAAAGCACAGCCGAATCTTTTTTGGCTTTGAGGGTGCGAAGTTAGCTTGATGTTTGCGAGGGAAGATTTTTGACTTTAGCTCCTCAACGCCAGCAATTAAATCGTTTAGCATAGAAGTAAGGCAAGACCGACAGGCTTTTAGCAGAGACATCTTCGGCTCTGACAGATTTGGAAAAATTTTACTGCCAAATTTTACGAATTGCGCCATTGCGTCACGAATGTCCATACGCTTTTATCGCCAGCACGACCGTCACTGTATCCAAGCAATTGGCTCCCCCCTTCCAGTCCAGGTCAAATTCCTTTTGACAATCATGATAAATCCCTCACAGCGAAAAATTGTCGTTAAACAAGTGCTCCTATCCTCCCGCGAACACCGGCTGAAAATTGGCTTCGATCAGGATGCGGGCGACCGCTTCCCGCTTGTCCCCCTGAATCTCGATTTGGCCGTTCTTCACCGTGCCGGCCACATTCGCCTGAACACAGAACTGGTCAAGAAGCCTAAAGATTTGCTCGAATATGTGATCGTGCATGAAATGGTTCACGTGCTCGAACCCACGCACAGCGAGCGATTTTTGGCACTGCTGGAAAAAAACTATCCCGCTTGGCGCGAGGCCCGCGCCGAATTGAATGAATTGCCTTTGTCGGCAGAAGTCTGGCGGGAATAAAAAGTGTGGCTCCTATTATAGCCGGCAGATTTCGGTTTTACTCATCGCCAATAAAAGCCAGCTAAACAAAGGAGTTCCGTACAAAGCCCTCCCCAGCACCATCCCGCCATCAGCACAGTTCCAATCCCCTAGGACCAGAGCCACGATGACAGCAGGACAGTGATGGAGAGGGCGTGAGTTGAGATGGCCGACCTTTCACCGGCCTCGTTTGTTTTGGTTGATTACGCGCCACAATCCAGCCTATCAACGCCACGATCAGAAACGGCACGATGGCAGACAATATATAATAAGCGACGATGGCTGCGAACAGGTAGCTAAAAAAAGGCTCTCCGAAAAGAGCCTGTGAAACCAATCAATTCCACACCGACATCACATCCTGAGCCACCGTAAACGCTCTGGCCTTGGTCTGGTACGAACTGCCATACCAAGTAGAAACAAGCCGCTGACTTTCGTTTTGGCGCGATTTGCGATGGTCAACCCATTCAGTGACGCCATTGAAGGCAGCCCAAAGCGAACCAGCAACACCAGGCAAACGATTTCCCCGGCCCTGATCAAAGAAGAATTCACTCCAACTCCGATCCCGCTTCACCAGTTCCATTTTGTCCGGTTCCTTCACTTCGGGATAAACCGTGGCCAAATATTCACTGAGACGATTTGTGTCCATCTTGACCCGCGACATGGCCCTAAACGTCTCCTCCATCTCGTCAAACCGTTCGTTGATGAGCCCGAGCATTTGATGAGCACTTTCGAGTTTGGAGCGAACATCAGCATGGTGAATGACGCGATAGGCCTGTCCATCACTCAAAGCAATGGTCAGCGTATTTTGGCAGACGACCCGAACTGGCGTGAACTTGATTTGCACCGAGCTTTTGCCGTCATGTGAGTTCGAGAGCAGTAGGTATTTCTCGGTAATGTCATCACCAACAACGCGAATGTGACCTGGAAGTTTGGCGAGGATCCAAAACCATACCAGTTGATGGCGATGACGCGCGTGAGTGAAATGCGCTGGCTCATGCTTCCTCCTCAACGCGGCTTGTTTCGGCGGCAGCTTCCGCCGGTGCTTGATACAGATCGGCCTGTTGCTGCCATGAGTCGGCGTTTTCAAATGGGATCACGCGCGGCAGTGTGTGCAGGATTTCAACCTGCGATTCGCCAAAACAGGCTGGGTCTTCATGCCATTGCAGACGCACAAGCCGCCGCCCGCGCAGTTTGCCGAGCAATTCACGAAGCTGGGCCTCGGTGGGCGGCGCAATGTTTTCAAAATAGAGCCGGAGCTTTTCCCAGATATCGTTCGTGGTAACCACGACGCTCGCTACCACGTTTTCCATTCGGGCGTCGTGATACATGCGCCAGAGCGTCAGCACCAGCAGCGTCTCCGCCTTGTTGAACCGTGCCATCAGCGCGCAGTCGCCCGGCACGGGTCGCAGTTGAAAAATGGGGCGGTCTGGATCAGGCAACAGTTCCAGATGCAGAGGTGCAAGGTATTCGCCGAGCTCCCGCTGATATTCGCGGGCGAGCAAATACAACTCGCGGTCGCGACCGGTTTCACCGATTAGCGCCCCGTGGGCGAGCAGTTCCGACAGAATCTCGGAGACGGCGGCGCGGTCAGATTCCTGGATGCGACTCCAGGTTATGAATGTGGGCCAGGGGAGTGACATATTAAGAAATGCGTTCGATGGTAAAGCGTTCAACGAGGCGACCGGCCTCGATATCACGTGAGATGCGTTCGGGTTCCACGCCAAAGTCGGCCCGCATCGGGTGCAGCCGCCAGCGCACCGGCCGATGGGATCCGCTGGCCCGACCGCGATCAAAAGCCAGTACGGCCAGCAGGTCCAGCAGGTCATCCTCGATGCTCACGTGGAGTTGTTCGGTTGAAATCTTTGCGCCCTTGGCGGGCAGATGCTTTTCAACGAATCGCACGGCCCTTTGGGGCGTGAGCACATTTAAGTTCCGGCGACGAATTTCATCCTTGGCGGCCTCAGGATCCGTCTCGGAATTAAGCTTTTCAAAGCTCAAGTTCACCGCTGGACGCAGGCGGCGGGGCCGGGATAACGAATCGGTTCCAAAGAAAACTTCGGCTACTGGCGAGAGCAGGCCCATACCCGGTTCGCTGGCGAGATCGGAAAACGATTGCCCTGAATGCCGCCGGGCGGCTTCGTCGAGATACGCCTTTACTTGTTCGGGCCGCCGTCCGCGCATCTCGGTTTGATAGGTATAACGTGCGGCTGAAAGACGGCTGAACTCCGCCATGCGTCCGTCAATGAGCCGTTGTTTGACCGGTATCGCAGCAAGTTTCCGGTCCAGACGAACCAGCCAGCGTTCGGCTTCTACATAGGCGGCGGTATCGTCGAGATCGAGATGTTTGGCGAGACCTTCGGCGAGTCGCTGCTTGGTGAACGGATCATACAGCGCCTCCTGTGCGACCGAGCGGGCCTGATTTAGCCGCGGTAGCAATACCGCTATGAAGCTCATCTCAGTCGCTCTTCGCAATTACCGGTTGCATCGTGAATTGAAGTTGGACTTCGACCCCGCGCGCACGCTCATCGGCGGTCCGAATGAAACCGGCAAAAGCACGCTGATTGAGGCGGTGCATCGCGCCCTTTTTCTAAAAGCCAAAGGCAACACTGAATACCACCGAGCATTAAACTCTTCACTGCACGGTGGCCACCCGGAGGTGGACCTGACGTTTGAAGCTGGCGGCCACACGTATGTTTTGAAAAAACGGTTCGGATCAACCGGAAGCATCTCGTTGGCACCTTCCAACGCGGTGTCGCTATCGGGCGATGCCGCCGAAAGCGAACTGGCCCGCCTGCTTAGCGTGGAGGCTGGCATTTCCGGTAAAGCTGTCCCAGTCCAATGGGCCCATCTTTGGGTTTGGCAGGGACAGGCTGGCAACGATCCTTCGGAGCACGCCACCGCACAGCAAAATGGATTGCTTCAACGTTTGCAGCACTTGGGCGGTGCCGCCGCTCTGCAGTCCGAACTCGATGCCCGCGTGGCGAAACATTTTGCCGACGCCAAAGAGCAGATTTTTACTCAGGCGGACAAACCAAAGGTGGGATCTGAACTGGAACGTGCCGAGCGTGCGAGCATTGCTGCCCAGGAGAGGTTAACCCTTGCCAAGGATCGCGTGCAGAAGCTCGACTCAGCGGCCGCCGACTTGGAGAGCGCATCCCGAATTCAGGTCGAGAGCGGCAAGATCCTTGATGGCCTGGCGACACAACAAGAAGACATTGAAGCAAAGTCGCGACAGCTCGTCGTACTTCGACAGCAAGAAATTGAGCAATCTCACGCTGCGAAGGGCGCGACCGCACGGCACGATGCATTGGATGCTGCCAATCGGCAGATTGTGGCGAACCGGTCGTCTCAGCCGCGGATTTGTCTCGTTTAAAACCGGGCGAAGCACACCTCAAATTGTTGGATGGTTCCATCCACAAAATTCAGTGTTCGTTCGACTAACTCCTCCTCCCATTCAATTTTTTTCCGCTGCACCACCGTGGTGACAGCGAATCACTGCCCGCTGACGATCGTTCCTCCTTGTCGTGGTCTCGGACATTCATCAACAAATCAAAAGGCGAAAAAAACAACATGAACCAAAAACAACAACCCGGTAATGACGGGAAAAATTCACAACCTAACCGCGTCATCAGCGATGGTGTTAATTTCCGGAGTCAGGATGGCCTCGTCGAGGTCGTGACCAAGGTGGCGACCGCCAACCGTCATCCGCGCCACAATTATCCGATTGTGTGCATCAAAGTCCGACCGCGAGAAGGCACCCGAATCCAAAAAATTCCCGGCACTGACGACGTCGAGATTCTGTTTACGCACACGGAGGTGATTTCACATCTCCGGGCATTAAACCTAGCCGATGCCAAATCTCGTTACACGTGGCTCGCGATCCCAGAAAAACCGACCGAGCGGAAAGCATACTGGGACAAGATAAACCAGCAGCGCTGGCAGAATCGCGAGAAATAAAGCGCAGAGCGAAAGATAAAAACGAAAGCCAACAGGCCAAAAACTCCAAACAAGTTTCCAAGTCGGAATGAACGGTGGCAGTCAGTCTCACGACTGGCTGCCATTATAGCTGCGCACATGAAGTGTGTCGTTGGAAACGGGCAATAATAGACTTTGCCCCTCTGCCACGACGACGGGACTGATCGCGTATTTGCTTCTCAAGAAGCCGCCAGTCCCGTTTTTTTTGAATCTTCCGCCGCAACTGTGCTGCGTAATAGCCGCTTCCCAGCAATCAAGATTCGCCGTTACGCGGCTGCGTCCGAAGCAAACGCTCCCTCAGTGCAGAGATCGTTGCTTCCTCCAAGCCGCCATTTTTCAAAAGCGCGGCGGCGCCGCCATGGGCATCAATGCCATCGAGAAATTTAGATAACGAATGACCGTGGAGCACTCCGCCGGACGCGACGTAATCCCGAATCAGCAATGCGCGCGGCACGCCGAGCACTTCACCCAGGAGCGCCATGACAATGCCGGTGCGATCGACGCCGATGTAACAATGAATCACGGAACAGCCCGGGGCGCCGGCAAGTTTCCGCAACACCGCCACGATGGCGGACAGATTATGCAAAGCGGTCGCGAGATAGTGCGCCGCGCGATCGGTTTCGTCCCAAGGCCCCGTTTGCACCATCGGGTGCCGGACATATTCAATGCCTTCGAGCAATTCAGCAGTGTAAGGCTTGCCATCTTTTGGACTGTCACCACGCAAATCAATGATCTGCTTCACCCGTGTTTCACGCATCCACCGGCGAAGTTCTGCTTCCTTCTCCCACCGCGTCAACGTGCTGGCACGGATGAGCACACCGGGGCGAATCCAACCATCTAGCTGTTCCGCCCAGTCGCGAACATTCACAAAAAAATCCCGTCGTATAATCGCATCCAGAAAAGCGCGCAGTTCATCCGCGCTGTAATCGAGCGCATAGGAAATTTTCAGCTCCGCGACGAACTCGATGAACTTGTCGGCCAGCCGGCGCTTTCGTTCATTGGCCTCCGGCAGATAGAGAGATCCCGCGAGATCAATGAACCCCTGACGCTCCTCTGGTCGGAGGCGGGAGTTGGTGAGCTGCGGCGGCAGATAAAGCTTCTCGGCCTTATGCCGGCTGATCTGGACCAACCGGGCCAGCCGACCCAGCGCCAGATTATAGTGGAAATAAAAGCTGTAGCCGTCGCTGCGCCGGTGGGCGCGCGAACAGGCCTCAAACCCTTCTAGGAATTTGGCAATCTCATGGTTGACCAGGGCGGCCGTATCAATGTTCCCTGGCCGCGCGGCGCGCTGCACCAATGATTGACCCGCGCCGTCCCGTTCAAACGCCAGCGCAAGCCGCGGCGCCGGCACGTCCTCGGCATCCACGAGCCACGCCAATTCCTCCGGATCTGTGGCCAGCGCGCACTCCACTTTCAAATATTTGTCACCGACATAGCAAATGAGCCGCTGCGCATCGGCATGAGCCAGATTCAACTTCATCTCGTCAGCCAAACGGGTAATGAGATTTTGCCGAACGGCGGCCACATCGGTGCCCGGTTTCAGCAAGACGGCGGCGTCGAGGTCGGAACCGTGGGTTTCCTGGCCACGGGAGAAGGAGCCATACCAGAACCAAGCCCGAACTGATTCATGCTGCTTTGCCCACGCCAACAGCCGGTCAGAAATGCTGTGGAGAAAGACGGTGTCCGTGTCGGGCTTGATCAAATTCATTGTCTCTCCTTTGCTAAGGCGGCGTGTGCTCGCGCCAAAATCTCCGACGGCGTTCCCGCGGCATCAATTTGCGTTACTGAGTCGCGCGGCCAGATATCGCCTCGCTCCATCTCGCGATTGAGTCGTTCATGCAATTCGGGGATCAGGCGCTCGATGGGAACACCAAATCGCGGGTAGGGCGCGGCTGCCGCCCGTCCGGCGACGCGGCTCAGGCAAATTTCTGGCGGTGCCTGCAACCAGAGGACGGTGTAATCCGAACGTTCCGCCAATTCCAGCTTCACCAAATGCGCCATGTGGCCAGAGCCGGAGAATTCGACGACCGCACCCACTGACACCGAAATGGCCTCAAGAAATAAATGCCAGGCCTTCACTTCGCCCTTGGGGCTGCCGTCTGAAACATCGCGCCGGAAATCATCAATGCTCAGCAGGGCAATTCCGAGGCGTTCGGCTAGGCCTCGCCCCAACGTTGTCTTGCCAGTGCCGCAATTGCCGACCACTACGATAAAACGGGCATCGCTGCTTGCGGGATGGGAAGCGCCGTTCCAAACAGTGTGAAGCACCTGGCCGGATTCCCCAATCACCACACGTTTACCGAATCGGTCACACGCGTAAGCCTGGCCGTTGTAAAACGGTTCAACCTCGGCAAACCGGGAGGCGTAAGCCGGCCGGCCATCCAAGCGGATGTGAAACCAGCCGCGCGCATCACGGGCGCGGGCGAAGCCTTTGTGAAAGACATCCAGGTCACGATAGTCGAAGGCGTGAACCGGTTTCCCGTTCAGGTCGATGTGCGCACAGAGACCGTCCAGCCGGCGCACGCAGGCGATGCCGTCGCGATAATCCCCCGCGTAGAGGTAGTTTTCCGGGTAAACCCTGCGACCGTCCCGGTCGAGGTGAAAATATTTCCCGGCGCCATTCCTGACCGGCACCCGGCCGCCTTGAAAATTGCCGCACCAGTCATAGCGCTCCGGATAAACGGCGTCGCCCGTGAGCGTGACATGAAACCAGCCGGTTTGATCGAACACCGCCGCGCGGCCATCGTAAAATCCGAAGGTGCCTAAAAAACGGGCCGCATAAAATGGCCGACCATCGAGAGAAATGTGGTAGCTGCCCGATTCATCCCGCACCGCCGCCAATCCCGGTGGATGAAATTTTAACACCTGATCGAAGCGTGCATTATACAATGGGCGACCGTTCCAAACATGATGCGTTTGGAGCGGGTGAACCTCGGCCGAAGCCCAGATCGGTTCAGTTTCAAAATTTGGCGGAATTTCTTTCATCTTGGGTGAATGATTCAAGTCGGTTGTAGCTGTGGTGACTTCCGAATGACCAACTGCTGATCCAGTGTTTCTTTAATGCCAGACCATGCCAGAGTTCCGTAGCAGTTCCAGTCGGTGACATACGGTGGCGCCAACTGGCCAAATGGCTGTTTCTCCAGCGGCGGAGTCATGGTATGACCGCTTTGATAATAGCGTTGAGCGCGGTCAAAATCCCGACACCGCAGCGCCAGTTGCGCCGCGTGCCACAGCGGTTCCGCGCGGGGACCTTGTTGGGCGGCTTGTTCCAGGGCAGAAAAAGCTCCTGCCATGTCCCCCGTGCTGGCCAGACATCGTCCCAAAAGCATTTCCGCTTCGCTGCGGTGAAAGCGGTAGCCCGGCTCGCCCGACAAAAATGTTTTCAGCCACAAGGTCGCGGCGAGGATGTTTCCAGTGAGAAAACATTCACGTCCCAGATGGAACACCAGATAAGGATCCGCCGGCGCTTCGGCTAGCGCGCGTTCCAAAATCCGGCGATAGGGCCGGGGTCGTTCCCTGCGTTCATGGCGAACCCGAGCGCCATCCGCCGCGATGGATCGTGGCCAAGCACCATCCCGTGGGATGACCCGTTCGTGCACGGGATATTTCCAGATCAAAAGTGAACGCCGGTGAATCCGCGGGAACCAATGTTCATCATTGCCGGAGTGACACCGCCGCATGAAAACTTGCCCGGCACCGATTCTTTCCGCGGCATCAAGGTGTGGATTGAGCCATTCCGACAACGATGCACGCGTCGGGACTTCCGTCTCAAACCGCTCGTCGGCATCCAGCCGAAATATCCAGTCGAATCGGGCGTGGCTCTCGGCAAAGGATCGGGCTGCCGCAAAATCATCGCACCAGGCAAAGGAAACCACCCGCGCACCCAGCGACTTGGCCAGTGCCGGCGTGTCATCCACGCTGCCGGTGTCGCAGACCACCAGATCGGGCACTGCCCCGAGGCTTGCCAGTGCCGCCGGCAGACTTTGGGCTTCGTCCCGCACGATTAAAACGACGGAAAACATGGTTTCACCAAATGTTCAAAACATAGCGCCGCTCTCCGGCTTCACGGGGCGGGCGTTCAATCCAGCTGACCGCATCGCCATGCCACCGGCAAGGCCCCAGAGAAATACCCACATATGCCTCAACCGGCGACCAGGCCTGCGGTTTGCGGACCAAATTGCGAGCGTAAGCCAGAGCTCGGTGGTTTCCGTCCAAAATGGAGAGCGGTTCGTCCGGCGCGTGCCCGAATAAAATCATCCGCCCGTCCAGGAGAGATCGGACGTCAGCGCGTTCCGCCAGCGCCCGCGCTTTTTCCTCATGCTCAGCCGGGACGCAATCATCCCGGCAACAATGCCCAAGCACACGCTTTGCTCCATTCTGCGGGGGCAACCAACTTTCCTCGTGAATGAGCTGCAGTGCCATCAGGTCTTCGACGTCATTTAAACGAATTCGATACCAGTCGCAGTGCGGCAGGAAACGGAGGAAGAGCAGAAATGGTTCAATCGCTGCCCGATACTGATCTGCCGGGAGCCTAGCCTCGGGCTTTTCCGAAGCGCCCGGCGCGCTCCCGCCGCCATTGTCGGTGAACCAGGCGGCCAGAACCGCCTGTATCGAAACTTGTTTCCAGTGAGATATCATAATGAAAGTTGGTAAGCGTTTCGGATCGGGACCGCGGCATCGAAAATTCCCCGGCCCAAATGGGCGAAGCGCAAGCTGCGGGTGACCTTGTCCACCCGGTTTGCGCCGCTGATGTATTGAACCTCGGATCCAAACCAGAACTCGGCACGGTCCAACACGTCCCCCGGCAGAACCGATTCCCAGAGGTGCTCGTCGTTCGCGCTCTGCGGAACCGTGTAAAAGCTTCGCTCCATGGCGCCGGCCCAGGACGCGGGAACGTAAAGCACCCCGCAGTTCACCAAGGCATGCTTATAGCCCGGGATGCGGATGAACTTCGGCGTGCCGCCAGCCCGGCAGGCCGACCAGAATGCTGAATCAGGCTCCGCCGTCATCACCGTGTCCCAATCCACCCAAAGGTATTCGCCGAACTCCCGCAGCGCCCAAAGCCCCATCCAATGCTTCATCTTGTGCGTCGTGTCGCGCCACACGTGATCCGGCGCATCTTCAAATGTTCGCGCGACGGAAAGCCCGTGTCTGCGGAGGATCGCGGCCGTCGCCTGATCCGCCGCCAGAAACATCATGCGCTGCGGGTAGAACGGATTGCAGGTCAGCGAGGCCGCAACCTCTTCCAACATTCCCGTTTTCAAACCGCGGTTCTCACCATTCCGGATGTATGGATAGAGCCCCATGATCATCGGCGGCGCCTTGTCACTCAGTTTCATTCGAACTCCTTTCCACCGGCTTGCGCATCAGGCAATGCTGGCAAAGCGGTCGGTCCTTGTAGCCGTTGACCAGCTCCCGATATTGCTGGCCGTTCCAAATGTTCAGGAAGCCAGACTGCTGAACCTGCCCAAAGCTGCCCAGGCTTTTGCGGCGTTCATCCGGGGCGCAACAGGGGTCAAATCTTCCAGCGCTGTTGATCCAGGCCTCGCCCCCCAGAAATGGGCACTCTGATTCTGGAGCCACAGCTTGGCTGCTCCGAAATTCCAACGGCGTGAAGTGTTCCAATCTCACCGGCTTTCCGTTCGGACGCGGATGGTCGGCGGCAACGGCATGACACCGGGCCACGGTTTCATTCCAGCGCGCCACCGAATCCGGGGACCGGCGCAAATCCTGATCCCGCATCTCCGGAAAATGAACCCAAAGGTGATGGCCTTTGACCCGATCCACATTCAAATCAGCTGCGAGGCGAATGATTTCGGGAATTTCAGAAAAGTTCTGTTCCAAGAATGTCAGTTGAAGCGTGACTGAGCAGTAGTTGCCGCCACCGGTTGCCAACTCATCCCGCCGGCGGATGAAGGAGCGAATATTCTCCAGCACAGAAGTAAGCTTCGTGTGGAGCATGATCGTCTCCTGGATTCCCGAGGAGATGCCGTTAAACGAGATCTTCACATCCGAGCCGACGGGAAGAATCATCTCCGCCCACTCGCGGACTCCCCGCTTCGGAAACGTCCCGTTCGTGGTGAGGTTCAGCCGGATTCCATACTGGCGGCACAGCTCAACGATTCGCTCAAAATGTTGGTAAAGGAGAGGCTCGCCCATGGTCGAGGGAATAAGCTCCCGCGGCGGGGAATGCTTGAGTTCTTCCAGAACCTGCTCCAGAACTTGGATATCCATGCGCCTTGGAGGCTGACCGCAGGCAATGCGGTCTGTCTGTTTATGGCTATAAGGTGAATGCTCCTCGCACATCACGCATTTCAAATTGCAATCATCGGGATTCGTATCAAACGTAATGCGCCAGGGATGCGGGTTCATACGCCGGCCTCCTCGCCCTTCGGCGACCTGCGCGCTAGGCAACGCTCATAAAGCCCTTCAAATTCGGCCACGTGCATTTCCACCGAGGGAATGTTTCCGTCTTCGGCATGCAGATACCCGCGATCACCCAGGCGGGTCGCGAGAGCGGGATCCTCCACCAGCCGGGCCATCTGAACCGCCAGCGCGGCGGGATCTCGGTGCCGGAACAACAATCCGTTTACCTCGTGCTGGACAAATTCAGCCATGCCCCCCGCATCAGCGGTGATCACGGGGATGCGGGCTTGCTGAGCCTCATGGATCACCAGCGGCGAGTTCTCCAGCCAGATCGAGGGAACCACAATGGCATCCACGTGGTTGAACACTTGCGGCGTGATCTGTTCGTTGACGTATTCGCCCTCCCAGGAAATTCGCTCGCGAATCGCCGCCGGATAGCCGTCGCACAACGACTTTAATGCCGGGGTGGACTCGGCGTTGGGCCGTCCCCAAATCCGGAGCCGAGCCTTACGATTCATCCGCATGAACGCTTCCAACAACTGATGAATTCCCTTGGCGGCGACGTGGGTTCCGATATAACCGAAGACGAATTCCTCACCGGGTTTGCGAAGTCGGTTACGGTGTTCCAGACGTGTCAGGTCAAAGCCATAGTTGAGCAAGGCAATGCGTCGCTCATCCAAGCCAAATTCATCGACGAACCGCCGCTTCAGTTGCCGGGAAGGCGAAATGAACAAATCCACCGCCGCGCAGAGATCGCGAACATGCTGCATCCGACGGCGAACCCAATCCGTGTAAAAACGTTTGTCATCCGCTTCTTCCCCTGGTGCGCCGGAATAATACCGAGCAAAACAACGCTCGGCGCACTTGCTGTCTACCTGGCCATCGCATAACGGAAGAACATCCCGCTCGTCGGGGGCAAAGAACTGGATGAACTGACCGCGCGGACACATGAGCCAGAAATCGTGCAACGTGAAAACGACCGGGATTCCTGATCGGGCGGCGACCGTGACCACTGAGGTAGACAGATGATTCAGGTGTTGGACATGGACGACATCCGGCTTGAACTCGTCCAAGCACTGGGCAAAGGCTGCGTCTACAGCCGTATGCCGATAGCGGTCTCGAAAGTTCGCCAGATTAATCAATCGGACGGGAATTTGCTTCTTCCCATCTCGAGACACGTCATGTTCGGTTAGCGCCGTATAGGCCGGAAGGAAAGCATCTTCAAACCGGCTGAACACCATAACGTCATGGTGCAAGGCCAGCGAACGACACAACGTCTGTGTGTAAACCTCCGAGCCAGCGTTGTAGCGGGGCGGGTATCCGTGGATTACCTGGAGTATTCGCATATCAACCTCGTCAATTTCTTTGGGAGAATGCAAGGTTGAGCGGAACGAATTCTTATCGAAGGGGATCTTTCCAGGGCAACAAACCACGTGGGGTGATTGCCGGGACTGCCGGAACTTTCCACCGGTGAAGTGGTATAGAGAGGTGCCTTCATGTGCTGCTCAGCTTTGCTGTTCGTCAACATAATGCGCCGACGGTATCGTCGGGTGGGCGAGCAACCCAGAACAGTTCGTCCCATTTAGGACGAAACGCCGCAAGGTTCACGAACGAGGAATATCTACCACGCTAGGCTTGGGTTTGTCAAATTTGAACCTGCCTAAATCGCTCGCAATGACCACGAGGTGTTCCAGAAGCCGATAACCATGCCCATGCGAGCCGAGACAAAATATTTAGCGCGGAATACTCAGCTCGCCAGCCTGAAATCCTTACCCACCAAAAAAAGACCAAAAAAGGAGTGGCAAGGAACTGAAAACACTGTGCTGAAATTCCAGAAATTGGGCTGAAAACTTATGTTAAAGGCGCAGCGGCAATGATTGCCGTTCATATGCTATTTCTAACACGGGAAGGCATACTGTCTTGATCAAGCGTAAGGAAATGCCTCGCTATTCTCCACGGCTCGCTCGTTGGTGTCACCGCCTTATGCAATAGGTTAAAATGCTCCTCACCACCTCACACGACTCCGGCAAGATGAGCATACGGTGCAGCGGTGCGCAGCCTCAAATCCTCCACGGGCGCGCCGATAGTGAAATGATAAATGCTCTGCCAGTCGCGTCCGGTCAACCCGAGGGCGCGGTGCAGCACGTCATCGAAGTAGCAACCGATGCCGGTGCCGCGAACCCCGGCGGCTTCGGCCGCGAGATACAAGGCTTGGCCGATCATGCCGGCTTCCCAGAATAATTCGCGGTAGGCCGCCGCGCCGCGTTCCCGCAACAACGGTTCAAACCTCGCCAGCATCCCGAGGCTGAACGCACCGTCAGCCGCAATATCCTGCTGGCAGGAGAGCGTGCGCGCAAAATCACGCAGGTCGCCCCCGCCCAGCCGATACAACGGTGCCGAGGCGGCGGAATCCGTTGCCGCTTCCCATTTGAATTTTGCGTAGAACGCCTGACGCAATGCCTCCGCCTCCGCCGGAGCGCGCAGCCAGAGATACAGGCCGGGATCGAGACCGGTGACGCGATGCACGAATAGCACCAGATGAAGACGCGGCTCAAACGGCCAGGCATCAAACGGCGGCACTGATGCGCGTGGCAGCGTGGCATCCAGAATCGCCAGGAATTTTTCCCGAGTGATGGGGGTGACGCCATCGAAATCCACGGCGCTGCGTCGCTGGCGAATCAATTGAGCGGCAGAATGGTTGCAGGCAGGCGACGAGGGAAGCGGCCAGGCCGACCCATCCGTGGCTTTGATTGGATCCACACTCCCAGTCTGTCGTTCCGTAGCTTTGATGGCCGCATCAATCGCCGGCCATTCGACATGGGCATCGCTCAAGCGGTTGGCCCGACCGAACCATTCGATGGAGGTGCCGGCGACCGACCGTAGGTCCCGAACCGTTGCTTCGTCCACGATCACGCGGACAAGCAATTCTGGAATTTCCTGCTCCGCTCCGGAAAAATCTTCGGCGCGGTCCAGACCGAGCAATGTGGCGAGTTGCGGGTCACCCCACTCTGGTAGAAGTTGCACGCGCCAGCCCAACGCGGCTGCTGCGTAACGCAACGCGGCAAGCGCGTGTCCCACGTCGTGCTGGCAATAGCGGAATGCCCGCTCCCCATATTTCCACGCCTCACGCCAAGTGATGGAGGTCAGCCCCACATGGAAGCTGTCCCCACCCGCCGAGGCGGCTGGCGTCCATCGCGCCCGTTGCTCCAAAGCGTGTTCATAGGGCGCGTAGTGATAGACACACGCACCAACCGGAAACTCTTCGATGGTGGACAGAACGGCGTAGGCTTCCGTGGGATGCAAATTGCCGCTGGAAGGGTTCATCCGCAGATACCAGCTCGAATCGGCAATCTGCTTGCGCGCGGAAAGACCCAGCGACAATTCAAAAAACAAACTCACCGATTTGAGCGTGAGCGGTCGCGGCCACACGGTCGCTGCCCCGAATAACGCAGCCGCCGAGGGTGGTTCGTCCTCAACGGTCAGCGGCATCCTAAACAGCGGCGCGCCGGTAAAGCTGCGGAAGGGGTTCGGCTGTGTCGCCCAGTCCAAGCCATGCGGACCGCTGGCATAGCGATCAGGCTGATGCTTGGTTCGTTCGTGATACGCGATGATGTCGGCGACTTCCTCTGGCATGGTCGGATGCTTGGCGATGGTGGATTTCAATTGGCCCGCCACAATAAACCATTAACGCACAATACACACGTCAGGTGTATCGCTCTCACAATGAGTATTGTTCCCCTTAGTGGCTGCTCTTCATAACGTTTTTCCGGCGGGGAGTGTGATGGTTTCCCCGCAGGGGTAAGCCGTAACCTTCATATGAATCGGGAGGCAAGGGGTTGAAGAGTCAAATTCCGACTCCACGAGACAGTATTGCAGCGGGCCACTGTCGGTCTGGCCGACATTCACACAAGTGGTTCGCCCGATGCGGTGATGCCAGCGACCGGAGCGGATGGGGGTGATGTGATCATGCCCTGAAATCGTGAGCCACGGCGCAAACCGTTCGATGGCTGTGACCCAATCAGGATTACCCTCCACCACGGAACCGGCGGCGCTGAGCGGAGTGCCGGCCGGCGGTTCATGCATCAGCCAGAGCGTCCGGGCAGCACGTCCCGCTGGCAGAATCACCTCCGGCAGCCATTCATCCGATTCAATCGGCAGCGCTGGACGATCGCCGATGAAAGCGCACTCATCGCCCATCAGGCATGGAAACCCAACCATCGTCATCGGCCCATGGACGAAAACTTCGCCGTGTAAGGCATGCAAGGGTCGCCCGCTCGTCTTCCATGCCTCAACAAATTTTAGCCAGGCGTCGTCCTCGTGATTGCCGCGCACGATGACGATTTCTTCGGCGGGTAGCGTGGAAAGTTGATTGGCGCACTCCTCGGTGGTCACGCAACCTTGATCATCATCAAAACCGTGCAGGAAGTCGCCCACCAGGGCGACAACGTCAGGCTTGTGGTGAATCACGGCCTCGCGCAACGCAGCCAGCAGCGTAGTGTTCCGATGCAAATCAGAAACCGTCAGCACAGTTGTTGTCTTCGACATATCGGTTGGCTGTCCGTGTGCGTATTTATAAAAATGCAGTGATGATCCGATCTACAGATTCTCAGGCTTTGCATTCGTCGAGTAGTTGGCGAACAAAACCGACCGCATCCGCTTGAACTGCTGCATCGGGATGGCCATACAAAAATTCAGCCACCCGGCGCGGCCCGATGGTCTCGGCATCCTTGAAATCGGCCTGCAAGTATTCCAGCGCGTTCACCGCGCTGGCATCCGGGAGCAACGGCCGCAGCTGCGCCGCCACATCCGAGACGCCGCTTCCGTAATTGCGAAGCAGATAAAATAAATCGTAAGCATCTTTGTTCTCGCCGCGAATGTGAAACGCGAGCGCTTTCAAAATCATGAACGCGCCCGCTCCGCAGACGCGCACGGTTCGCGTGGCGGTTTCACCGGCGATTGTTTTGCCGGCCAGCGTTACCACCTGATTGTTCTTGAAGGCCAGATGCAAGCCGGGCGCGATGATGGCCGCCCAATCCTTCGTGAGGTCAAACAGCCGCCCCGCCTGGGCCTCGGTGCTCTTCTCCGGCTCAATCAAAAAATCCACCGTCACCGCCGGGTCGCTGATGCGCCAGCGTTGCCGTGTTGGTTTGCCCTCGTCATTTTTATCGGGGCTAAACCCGGCATTTCGCAGGCGCTCGGCGACTTCCTGATACCGCTCTTCGCCCACGAGCGCAAAGGCCAGTCCCAAGTCCAAATCCATCGTGCCGACGTGAGGAGTCACGTTTTCAGGCAAATTCTCCTGGTCGATCAGCAGGGATGGCACCAATCCACCCACGACCACCAGCTCTGGCATCAAATCGCCCAGCTTCGTGGCAAGATAAAGGCAGGTGGCTTTTACCCGCGCGACCTGATCGGGCGGGTAACCGGCGGCGGTGCTGGGTTTTTTAGGCATGGCTTGGTTTCAGAAGTTTTTTTCGCAATTCCTCGGCGGCTTCGGCGGAACGTTCGGGATGATGCTTCAAATCAAGGTAGATCTGGACCGGATGCGCGCACGCAATTCCTTCCCGCTCGCTGCTGCCGTGAAAAACACCGGCATCATTCGGCTGCACCAGCCAGACATTCTCCCCGCTTTCCGTCTCGCGAAATCCCATCGCCTCGCAGGCTTTCTGGCCGGGCAGTTCGGCCACGTAGACCGCGACCAGCCGGAACCCCGCAAAGCCCGAGCACAGCCACGCTCCCGCCAAGCCTGTGGCGGCGTGCTCCACCTTGCCGCGCTTCAACTGCGCCGACACCCGGCGCAAAACCTCATCGCTGGATCGAGCTGCGATATGGCCGCGCACAATGTGGTGCTTGGAAAAATCATAAACTTCCCGCCAGGCATCCAGCAGGGCGTCAAAGTTGGCAACTTTTACGGCACCGCTGGAATCGCGCGCCACCAACTGTTGTTCTTCCAGCTGGCGGACGATGCGGCTGGTAAAGCCTTCATCCAGACCACTGACCTTCGCCAGTTCCCGCTGACTAAATGCGCGACCAGGCTCGACCAGCAGTAAGCGCGCGATCCGCGCGCTTTTCGGCGCGAACACGCTGCGCGGGCGACCCGGACGGATGAACTGGTTTGGCTTGCCTTCAACACTCACCCGCAAGCCCGGCGCGAGCAGGTGCGCATTGCCGGACAAATCCAGCCAGCCAACCCCCGCTTCCTCACACAACCGCCGCCCCACCTCGCCCATGTAGGGGACGACGACCAGGGGAATGCTTTTGCGTTTGAAACCGTGCGCGAACGCTTTGGCAATGCGCGCGGCCATGGCCACCGCCGCCGCCTCACCGCTGGCCTTCCACTCCACCACAAACCGGAAACCTCCAGCTTCAACGAGCAAATCCACTTCTGCAACCGAGCCGCGATCGGCCGCAGGGGACAGGTGAACCTTGACGGCATGCAGCGGCACGGCCAGCAATTCTGCCAGCCGCTTCGGGACCTCTGATTCAAACCGATGCATGTTGTCTAAATACCACAACTTGACCAGCGGGTCAAGTATGCGAGTTTAAGCAAGTTGGCGGTGCGGGATACAAACGGGATACAAAGCCGGGGCTGCCGATTCAAAACTTCACCTTCTTCGCCATGGCCTGGCTGTGCTCGTTCCGCAAGTGCCCGTAGGTTTTCAGCGCCAAAACACCGCCGTCTTTGTGCCCCAGCCATTTGGCCACCGTGGGGATATCCACGCCGCTCTCAATGCAGATGGTCGCGAATAAATGGCGGAGGTCGTGGTGGCTCAGGCGCTTGATGCCCATCTCTTTGCACACCCGCCGCAGGGCCTCGTTGCAGCGCGCAATTTTAAGAATCGGGCCTTTTGCCTCACCGGTCTTCGGGCGCATGCGTTCCAAAAGGTTGGCCATGTCTTCAATGATGGGAATCCGCCGGATCTCATTATTCTTGGTGCTGGTTTCAGGATGGCCGCGCACAATGATTTCCTTACGCTGCCAATCGACATCCTCCCAGTTCACCCAAACGGCTTCGGAGGCGATGCGCATGCCGCTGTAGGCGAGGAATTCAACCAGGTCGCCAATGCGCGGTCCCCAGCCGCCGCTATCCTTGCGGAGATTGGCCACCATCTCGCGAAACTGGGACCGCTCCGGCAATTGCAGGTCTTTTTGTTTGATCTTCGTCCGTTTCAATTCAAACGCCGGACTGTCCAGCCGCACCCCTGATTTTTCCTTATGATTTTTGATCCCGATCTGGAGGATCTGCTTCAACGTGCCAATGGTGTTGTTGTAATAATGGCAGGCGATTTTCTTTTGCAGCTTTGCTGCCCATTCCCTGCAGGCGACATCCGTGATTTCATCGAGCCGCAGCTCCAATATCTCCGGCCAGGACGTCTCCAGTTTTTGAAGGCACCACAGCCGGTAGCGTTTGCTCTGGGGTTTCAGCGCGGAGTTGCTTTCGAGCTCCTGTTTGAACCAAACCACGGCTTCTTTGAAAAGCGGCGCCACAATCCGCTCGCTGTTTTCCTTCTGTTTTTTAAGGAAATCGTGAAGCCGTAGCTTGGCAGTGGTCCAGACGTCGGTATTGAGGCTTTCGCGAATCGTCTTGCCGCCGACTTTGATTCTGCCATAATAATTGGAGTTGCTGACGTATTGCAGCAGGTTTGGCACTTTCGGGAAGGATCGCCATTTTCCATCGGGGGAAAGGCACTGTTCCCGTTTGCGTTGGCCCGGGTCGGGTTCCGTATTATCGTTCACAAACTGAATATACGGGATACAAAACCGGGATACAAAGCAAAAATGGTAACCTGAGTGAAGTGATAAAACCGTTGTAAACATTGGTTGCCCGCGTGGCGGAATTGGCAGACGCGCTAGATTCAGGTTCTAGTGAGTAACATCATACAGGTTCAAGTCCTGTCGTGGGCACCATATTTGACAATGGTTTTGTGAGTTTTTGTTGACTTGCTGACATTTTGCTGACATAATCGCGGGGATATGAAAACCGCGATTGCTCCCAATGAAATTGAGCCTTTGCTTAAAGGTTCTGCCGCTGATCCCCCCGTCTCGCCCGTGCTGCAAAATAATTCTGTCACCGTCTCCGTGCCTGCCGCGAACAAGGGTGCTGACAAAGCTGCTGACAATTATCGGATCAAACAGGTCAAGGCGGTCGTCACCGAAATCAAAAAGAAACGGAAGGGCAAACCGGAGATCACGCTTTGGACGGTTCGCGTCGGGTCGGCGATTTCCAAGATTTACTTTACCCCCAGCGGCGAGCGCGAATTGTTCACGCTGGTCTATTGGCTGGATGGCAAACGGAAGCGCGAAGTTTTTCCCACCAAAGAAAAAGCCGTGGCTGCCGCCAAGAGCGCCAACAAGGAATTGGGCAAGGGCGATTTGGGCGCGGCTGATTTGACGGCACCGCAACGGGTGGCCTGCGCCCGCGCACTGGACTTGCTGGCACCGCTGGGCGTGCCAATCGAAGCGGTGGCGAGTGAATACGTCCAGGCCAAGCAAAAGCTCAAGGATGTCCCCCTGCTGCGCGCCGTGGATTATTATATGCAACGGCATCCGGTGAATGTGGTTTCCAAAATGGTCCGGGTGGTCGCCGATGAACTGATTGAATCGAAGCGGGTGGACAAGTTGAGCGACCGCTACATCCTGCAACTGACTTATGACATGAAACGGTTCTGCGGCCGGTTTTGCGGCGACTTGGGAACGGTGCGCGGGGTGGACGTGGACACCTGGCTCCGGGATTTGAAAGTCGGGCCGCGCACGCGGAACAACCTGCGCGCCTCCATCCAAGTGCTGTTCAATTACGGGATTGCGCGGAAGTATCTGCCGAAAGATCACGACGAAATTGATTCCGTGCCGCTGGCGAAAGACAAAGGCGGCGAGATTGAAATTTTCACGCCGAAAGAACTGGCGGAACTGCTGGCGGTGGCCTCGGCGGAACAACTTCCCTTCATGGCCGTCAGCGCGTTCGCCGGGGTGCGGCACGCGGAAATTCAACGGCTGGATTGGGCAAATGTGAACCAGGCGGCGGGCATCATCGAGATCAAGGCGGGCGCGGCCAAGACCGCGAGCCGGCGGGTGATTCCGATTCTGCCGAATCTGGCGGCGTGGCTCAAACCGCACTG
>TBL_comb47_HYPODRAFT_10002811_pt1 | contig 21167 bp, 28 predicted proteins | sample TroBogypolimnion_40_FD_10682 | JGI IMG/M metagenome (IMG submission 10682) | reverse complement strand
TCACCGTCGGGATGTGTTGCATGGCCCTCACGAATGACAGGGGAGGCATAGAAGCCATTTAATCGTGTTGTAAGGTACGACCACACCGGAGAGCCATTCATGACCCTCCGCGTGCTTTTCCAAAACCGTTCCGCTGACGCATGAGTTTTTTCCGTATCAACTTTTGGCACGGCCCTCAGTGCGGCGGTATCTATCAATGGTTCTACCATTTTGAGGACATCCCCGGCTGGTATTCCCCTGATTCGCGACACCAAGTTAAATCCATTACCCGCACCGCAGTTAGAGCAAATCCAATTGCCATCTCCCTTCTTATTATCAAACCGAAAGCGATCCTTACCGCCACAGATTGGGCATGGACAGTGTTTGCCAGATAAGTGTGCGCTATCGACCCCTAACTGTAGAAGGATGCTATGCCACTTGCCGTGTGATTGGGCTATTGCTGTTGCGAAGTTCATTTTTCTCACGTTGTTTTGCCTTAGTGATGTTTAAATGCTTGATCCAAGCTGATGTAGCCTGTGACGGCATGATCGGGGATGGCCTATTAGCTGGCCCCACACCAAACCTTTGACGGTAAGCGTGATAAGCCCAACCATCTTTGTATCCCTTGATTTGAGCGTGTCCAAGCAATTCTGCGTAGAATGTTGATTTGGCAGCCGCTGGCCAGTCTTTGGCAATCTGCTTTTTGTTTGGCGTTAATTCTAACAATTCACCATCCTCTGTGTTTATTTTTGAAACATACTCTGCCTTAAAACCACATGCCGGACATTCTTGTGTTTTTGGGGGGCGAACGAACGTGCATTTTGGACAGGGTTTCGGTAGCGGCGTTTCTTTTTCAAACTTACTGGCCGTTCTTTTATCGCCCGAATCGAGTGTCTCATGGTGAATGTCCGTCACAAATCCAAGCCGGATCGTTGTGTCACTGTGGTCTAGTATCAGGCAATTATCCTTGCCCTCAGCTGTTCTAAGTCCACGCCCAATGATCTGTGTATACAAAATCTCAGAGCGTGTAGGCCGCGCCAGAATGATGCACCGCACATCCCAATCGATGCCAGTCGTGAGAACACCGACATTACAGACAATCTTTAAATCACCGTCCGCGAATTGTTTGGCTATTTCCTGACGTTCCAACAGTTCAGTAAAAGAATCCATATACCCCGTTGGAACTCCAGCAGCCAAAAACTCTTGCTGTATCTTTTTGGCGTGAGCACGATCCACACCAAAACATAGCGTTGGACGATCCTCACCCTTCTCAAGCCACGTTGAAACAATATCGGCCACAAGAGTACCCTCCTGCATAGCGGCAGATAATCCTTTAGTCTCATAATCACCCTTAACGATCTTAACATCCGTCAAGTCTGGGTGGGATGGAGCAAACACACGGAAACTTGATAGATACCCTGCGTCTATTAGTCGCTGCGTTGTCGTTCCAACAATCAAGTCATCATACAGTTTTCCCATGCCTCTGGCCCACGGAGTTGCCGTTAATCCAATAACAGGTATTCGATTTTCGGCCAGTTTCTCAAACCACTTACCGTAGAACTTAAACAGGACGTGGGCCTCGTCGATAATGACCAAACCACAATCTGGCACATTGCGACGCATCAGTGTCTGGATCGAAGCAACCTGAACCTGAGCCGTGTGATCCGTGCGTTCGTGATAGGCTTGCATGACACCGATATCAAAGATGCCATCCCGTTCAAATGACTTAACTGTTTGATCAACGAGGCTAATTGCTGGAACGCAGAAAATAACTCTGCGCCCCCGTTCTAGTGCCATGTTGATGATATTACCCGCGATGGCAGTCTTACCGCCACCCGTTGGAACTTGCAGCACCGGCCTTTGTTTACCAGATCGAAGTGACTGGCGTAGAGCCGTAATCGCATCCTCTTGATAATCACGCAGTTTGTGCATTGTCTCTCTCGTAACATTTAACGTCGTAAAGGATTGTTTTGTGATCACGTTGTAGCCATCGACCAATTTGGCTGGCCGAATATTTCAAATCCTTAACCGCGAAATAAACCACTTCCCGGCGAATTTTAACAACCTCAGGTTTGTGATTCGGAACGATTAAAGAGTTAGGATCGACACTGTGTTTTTGAGCAATTTTAATTAAGAGTTTCGAGAAATTGTTATTGGGGATACGGTCCACCTTGAACACAACTTCAGTGGTTTCCTCAACACGGGAAGGTACAATCTTTTGAACTTCTGGTGGCCTAATTGGGACAAGTCCTGCTGACTTGCCAAGTCCGCCCAATCTTTTTCTAACTGCCAAGTAATGTGCACGTAATTCATTGTAGTTTCGGAAGTCCTGTGTCATCTGCCTCGCCCATTGCGTAAATCGTTACAACCATCGGCTCTGATGATTCCTTGGCCCACTCAGCAGCCAAAGCCATGCACTGCGAGTCATCTTCTACAATATGAAGGTTAACAAGAAGATCACTTGTTGCCTTCAAGATATTATCCAAATCGCGACGTTTGTTGGTTTTTCTCGCCCTAATGTGAAGAACGTACTCGCCATCAATTGTCTGTTTCGTTTGTTGCCTCACCATCCAACCAGCTTCTTCAAGCCAATCTTTGTAGAGCTTTGTCTTGTACATTCTAGAGCCAGTTATGCGCCAAAGAGCGTTAGCTGACGGAGCCAGTGGAAGAGTTAATTGTATCATTACTTTTCACCAAAAAAATCTTCCGGTTTCAGGTAACCCCCTGATGCTGCAATGATTTTCTTTGCTGCACTGATTAGAGGGTATTGTTTATATCGTTCAATTCGAGACAAGGATGCCATCGAAATTCCAGTTTGAAAAGACAAATCGTCAAGCGTGACAAAGTGTTCTTTTCGAAACATTCTTATGGGGTGGGTAGGCGTATATTCGAGATCGATTTCCGTCCCGCCGTCGTGTTTGGCTGCATCCGAATCAATGGGTTTTCCCATGTCCAACATTCTCCAGTTTCGTCCTGAAAACAAATCCACATCAAATGGTGTTCAAACCCATAGTCAATCAGGAAGTGCGCCATAGCACTGCCCTTTGGGGTAAATACAGGTAGCGGGGGATCGAGCCGTTCAATCATTTGACAATCCTTACATTGAGTGCAATCAGTAACATGCCGAAAACAAACATACAAGGGTGTTAACCAATGAAACAGTTTCCACATGGCGCACAGTCGGATGCCACTGAGATGCATAAACTTAGATTAGCTATGCCAGTTATAGAACATGAAATTACTAACCTTCTGGCTAACATATATATTAATAATCCTGAGTTAAAGAATGATGATACTTTTAAGTCAGATATCTTAGAGGGTTCTACTGACTATATGGATATTATTAATAAATGTTTATTAGAACTATCTATTACAGAAGGTTATATAGAAGGTATTAAAATATCGCGTGCGCGTATGGATGACCGAATTTCGAAACATACCGTTCGCGTTAATTTGATCCGTACCCTGCTTCGTCGCATGTTGGAGATGGCCGATATGCGTACCGTTAAGGCCGCCAATGGAACCGTTTCGCTGAGCCAGAAGCCGCTATCGGTACAAATTTTGGATGAGGGGTTGATCCCCGATGAATTTATGCGTATCAAAGTCGAACCAAACAAGACGTTGATTGGTGAAAAGCTAAAGGCTGGCGAAGACGTTCCCGGCGCAACGCTGTCAAATGGCGGCGAAACATTAACGGTAAGGTAACGATGAAAAACATTATCAAGGCATTGAATGAGGTGATGAAATCCGTCTCCTACGTTCAGAAATCTTCCGAAAACAAGTTCCACGGCTACAAGTATGCCAGCGAATCATCCCTCCTCGAATCACTTCGTCCCGCGATGATTGATCAGGGATTGGTGCTTATCCCAAGCATCGGAAACGTATCGCCAATCGACGCGCACGGTAATACAACCGTCACCGTCGAATACACATTGGCTCACACATCGGGCGAGATTTGGCCTGATAAAATCATTGCCGTTGGTTGCGGTAATGACAAGTCTAAATCTGGCAGCGTAGGCGACAAGGGTATCTACAAGGCTCTGACAGGGGCCAATAAATATCTGTTGTTCAAGTTGTTCCAGATTGAAACTGGAGACGACCCTGAGAAAGAGGATGGCGATAAGTCAGCACCGAATCAGGAAGTAGAAAAACCAGCGCCAAAGAGGCAGCCGCTTAAAAAGATTGAACTTCCAAAGCGGGCTTTAGAGGCTAAAGACGTTGATAACTATGTTGGTGTTTTCACTGGAATGCTGGAAATGTGCCTTGATGAAAAGGAAGTTAGGGCAACATGGAAATCAGAAAGTGAAAACAGAATTACATTGGCAATCGTGCCAAACACTGATGAGTACACAAAAATGACCGATGCTTGCACGGCACGGATTAATGCAACGAAAGGAATTAAAAATGTCTAATTATGAAGTTAAAGATATGAGCGGATCAGCGTTCAAAAACAAATATAAAACCCAAGATAAGCATCCTAGCTACACCGGATCGGTTAAGGTGGATGGTGAAGATTACAAATTGGCAGTGTGGATTAAGGTAGATCGTAATGGTGAAAAGTTTCTCTCATGCAGTTTCCAAAAAGCCGATCAAGACAATAAATCTAATGGGGGACAACGACAGAATGCCCCATCAATCGATATCGACGATGACATCCCATTCTGATCCAAGTTTTAGATTTGAGTGGAAGGCGGTCTCTTATCGTCCTGAGGCCGTCACGAATGAAGCCCGTGGCATTGTCATTGGCAAGGGATTTAGCACCAAGCGAGATACTATCAATATCTTGCTTGAGGCTCTTCCCTTAACCGATCCAGACAACTTCTGTCGGGTAATCCTTCGTCCATTGGAATATATGGAAATTGATGAACATTGGCCTGAGCGGTGGACAGTTTTGTCTTATAAAACTGACCGCAACGGTGCGACTAAGAAGACAATTATTGGCAATGGTTGGCTTGAGGATAACGAAATTCTTGTAATCCTTGATGCCCTTCCAACGCCAAATCAAAACGTAGAGTGCTGGATTGCACTTAAACCAAGGATCGAACGTCACTATGCAAACGAACAAACTGATTAAAGATGAATGGATTGAAGAAGCACTAAACTATTTAGCAACTTCATCCGAAATTTCCGCTGCCGCTCGCGCCAGAAAGGTGCGAGCGGAATTTAATCGAAAGCAAATAAAAGCTAATTTAATTCTTCGTTCCCCCGAATCATCCGTGGCAATGCGCGATGCTTGGGCTGAATCTCATAAAGATTATGCTCTTGCTTGCGAAGAAGAGGTTCAAGCTATTGAAAATGATGAATTTCATCGTTGCCAAAGGAATAAATCAGATGCTATTATTGAAGCGTATAGAACGGAACAAGCCTCTTTACGCGCAGGAGCATCGTTTAAATAATGCCACCTTATAAGCCAGTAGTTTTAAGATTATGGGAAAAAATTACCATATTAACACCTGATAAATGTTGGGTTTGGAATGCTGCAAAAACACGCCAAGGATATGGAATTATTGGCATTAATGGTAGGCCCAAATTAGCACATAGAGAAGTCTATAAAAATTCAATTGGGCCGATTGAAAATGGCGAATGTGTAATGCATATCTGCGATAATCCTTCTTGCTGCAACCCCGCGCATTTAAAAACTGGAACTGTTTTAGATAACAATAAAGATAGACATGATAAAAATAGGTCACGCGGAAAATCACACAAAGGAGAAAATAACCCTCAAGCCAAGCTTACAGAAAAAGATGTAATTGAAATTTATCAAATGAAGAAAACACTTAAAGACATAGCGGAGATATATAATATTAAATTTCAAACAGTTAGCAATATTAAGAATGGCCAAAGTTGGGGATGGTTAACATCTACAATTGAAAAAAATTCTCATAGAGCGGGGAGCAAGTTTCAGTGATTGATGCACCCTTTATATCTTATCAAACTCCACATGATTTAAATCGAGAACATCAGATCATCGAGTTCTTGAGCACCCAGTGGAATTTTGAATATGAAAAGATGGGTGATTACAGCATTTTTGACTTTAGGTGTCGGAGGTATGGTGAAATCGTTGGCTTCATTGAGGTTAAAACCAAGAGCAAACCATACACTGACTTTGACACTTATATCTGCACAAAGACTGACATAGATCATGGCCTGAAACTATCTGAAGAAACCAAGTTGCCAGCGTTATTGGTCGTGAAGTGGCCGGATTATTTTGGCTACCTTGATATCCTTCACAATCAATATAAATCACGCAAATCTGGTCAACGAAACAGAAATGACCCACGGGATTACGAAGCAATTTGCTACTTAATACCAAGGGAAGAATTTCGTGAGATAAAAGGTTTTTCCTTCAATGAATGAAATCATAAATATAGGAAAATTTAAACACGTTAAAACATTTGACTGATTAGTTTAATGTGTTAAAACGAGCACGTTAAAACTTTTTGTGGAGATTTGCGTGCATAGAAATCTTGTAAATGAAAAATTTGGTCGCTGGGTCGTGCTATCTCAAGGTCCAAGAAAAAACACTCATTATTCATGGGTATGCAAATGTGAGTGCGGAACAACACGAGAAGTTTTGGGAATTCATTTAAAAAATGGTAAAACTAAATCTTGTGGATGTTTAAAAATAGAAAATAACGTCAAAAGATTGACAACTCATGGAAAATCAAAACTTGAAGAATATAGCGTATGGAATCGCATAATAAATAGATGCACTAATGCGAATAGTCCAGATTGGGAAAATTATGGTGGACGTGGAATTAAGGTCTCAGATGATTGGAGGCATAATTTTGAGTTGTTTCTTTTTGATATGGGAAAAAGACCATCAAAACATCATTCAATAGATAGGATTAATAATGATGGAAATTATGAAAAAGGAAACTGTCGATGGGCTACTCCTAAACAGCAATCTAGAAATACAAGAAGAAACACAATTGTAGATTTAAATGGTGAAAAAGTAAGTTTAGTAGAAGCATCTGAATTGTTAAATTTGAATTATGATTGTGCAAAATGGAGATTTAAAACACATGGAACACTCACAAACGACAAAAAGGGGAACTCTATCGCCCCGAAAAAAACTAACGATTTGGGAACGTGAGAAGGGAAAATGTATGATTTGTGGAACAAAGTTGCTCGTTGGTGGCTTTATCTACGAACACGTTATACCACTTGGCCTTTCGGGAGCCGACGAAGAATCAAATATACGTCTTACGTGCAAAGCCTGTGCAACCCAAAAAACCAAGGAGGACATGAGCCAGATAACGAAAGCGAAACGAGCGAAATCATCAACTTTAGGTTTGAAAGAATCAAAAACCCCACTCCCATATGGAAAGAACTCAAAATGGAAGAAAAAGCTAAACGGAACTATAGTGGCCCGCTGAACTGGCGTCAGTTCATTGATCACACACAGAAGGCCGCTGAGGCTAACGCTGTTAAAAATGGTGATCCAGTTCCAGCAATTACGAAGGCTTCCCTGATGGCCTCTGTAATGCTTGAGAAAGAGGTAACGGCGCACGACGTATCAATCATCATGATGTGTATATCGTTAGCCAAGGTCAGTGAGGATCGCCTTAATCCCGATCTGTACCGTGATGTGATCACAACGTCAGCACACACCGCTCAGTTCGCAAAGCCGGTAGATGGTAGCTTTGCTGAACTGAGGATTATGTCTGACTTAGCTAATCAGTTGGCAGCGGCAGACGCAGCTTAACGCTTGGCTGCATCCAACGCTTGAACAACTGCGTCGTCGGGTAATGAAAGCATATGCTCAGTCTTGCTTGCCAACATAACCTGACGGCGTTTTAAATCACGAAGAAGTGATTCTGCCGTAAGACCCCCGACCTTACCACCAGACTTATGGCCCTGACGTTCAGATTCATATGGTGGATTAACGCGAGAGTTGAGAAGCAATGCCTTTTGCGACAAATCGCCAATCTTATCCAACATCGACGATACAGCGTAATCCTTTTGCGCCATTCCCGCCAACTTTTCCAACTTAGCTGGATCATTAGAAGTCATAAGTTTTACGACACTATTAGCAACACGATTTTGGGCGAAGTTTAAAGTTCCCTTTGCCGCAGCTGATGCCACAGCACCTCCAACAAATGCGGCTATTTGACGAGCAGATGGCGCTTGCCCCTGAAGAACAGTATCCCCTGCACCTTGAGCCAAGGCACCAGCAATTCCGCCAACACCTTCCCAAAGGCCTAAGCCGCTTTTAGTATCTTGTGCCGCAACTTGACCCACTTTTGCTAGAGTACTTTGAACGCGAGCATTTCCAACAAGGTTATCAAACCTATCATCACCCAAAACAATTTTAGCTCGACTAGCAATTGATGGCTTATCAACAAGCTGCAAAAACCTATCTAAGCCATTATTATCAATATACTCTTTCATAGCACTGGCAGCACCAGTAGCCATAAGTTCTTTCTGTTCTGGATTTAAACTTTTTCGTAAATCAAAAAAATCAGATGCTTTAAAAGCATTCATATTTTTGATTGAATTATAACCAGATTCAATAGCGTTTGATGATCCAAATGCTTCTGATGCTGCATTTCTCGCGTCAGCGTATTCAGGAACAATTGAATCAAGTTCGCCAACCAGTCGGCCCTTCAAGCCTAGCAGACGACGTGCTTCATCATTAGAGCCACCACGCATAGCGGTTGATATTTGATCATCTAAACTGCGTTTTACCTGATCCCAATACATCAAATTAGGTGGTGAGGTAGTGCCAACTTTAATTCCTAATGCGGGGTCCGATGAAACAGAATCAGCAACTTTCATTGCTTTTTTAAAGTCATCAACTTGCATTAAATCCCTTAATTTAGGAGAAAATACATTTTGAGCATTCATTGATGAGTTAGCTAAATCATAGATTTTTCCGGTTTGAACTTTATTTTCTGCCTCTATCTTTGACTGCAATGCGGGGGCATCTAATTGCGTACCCATTACTTTATCTTCAAGATATGATGACACATTACCCGCAGCCGCGTCTCCACGAGCCATCATTTCTTCATTTAACTTTTTAATAGCCACTTTTGATTCAGGCGTCTTGAAACCCATCTTTTCAAGAAGCTCCTCACCACGGGGGCCAACGACATCCCAAGGAGTTGGCTTGTAGCCATTATCGATCATTTTTTGTAGATCATCTGGACTGATCTTTGATTGGCCAGTTGCAAAATCCTCACCCATAGCCTTCACAAGTTTTGCTTGACCCTCAACATCTGGCAAAAGATATCTAACGCCACGCGATATCAAATGACCGCCAGCTAAACCAATCGTGCCGCCCAGAAATCTGGCATATGGATCAACTTGATCAAATCCAGTTTGTTCAGCGGCCTGACCAGCTAATTCAGATGCGGCTCCGCTAACGACTCCAACAGCACCTTCTTTTACTGCCGTCTTACCCGCAGTACCCAATAACTCTTTCACTGCTGATGGAACGGATGTAGCAGCCTCAATTACCTCAGGAGCCCTTGTTAATGCACCCAATCCACCCGTAAGGGCCATGCCGCCGCCAACGCGAGTAGCTGATCCCGCTAGTTTACCAGTGGTGGTTTGTGGCTCATATTCCAAAGACGATGGAGTAACAGCGCGTGTTGCTTCTTCCATTCCATAAGGAGTTGGAAATGGAACTCCTAAAATAGAATTAGTAACAGCACCTTGTTCTGGAGCTATTTCATTTTCAATTGCTTCCGCAGTACCCGGTTTAGCGTAGCCTAAATATTCAGCTGGATATCCAACTAAATACTTTGCAGCCTTAGCCTTAGCCACATCCATCAATTCGCCAGCGCCGCCAACAATGGAAGCGATATCACCGGGGATATATTTGGCTTGGCTTGCCATTGATTTTCCAACATCCTCACCAATAGATGGGGGAGTATTATATAAATATTCAGTACCAACCCCAGCTGATGGAGCGGCTTCTGTCGCAGGGATGTCAGAGGACCAACGACGAGTTGGCTTCACATCTGGTTCTGCCCAATTGTATTCCGTTCCAGAAACATCAGTCATGTGTCACCTATTCAACGTCGGCAAATATTGGATTACCCTTTGCGGAAAACTTAATAAACCTCTTCTTATGAGGTTTAACTGGTTCACCATTTGGACCTTGATCTAGGATATATGTTTTACCCGGAACAAAACTTGCCTTGTTGGTGGGAGCAGCACCATACACAGCTATGTCTTTTAAAGCATCATCAGTATATTTCGTCAGGTTATTATTTTTATTGAATTCACCTTCGAAGTCTGCCTGATCAAATGCCCCCTTGTTTTTATTGCGGAAATCAAGGGCATCATAGAAATGCTTATCAGCAAAATTCAATGAACCATTAAGTTGCGACATAATATTTTCAACAGTTCCGGGTTCAAGAGTTGGGCCTGGGGCTTGCTTCTCAAGTCCAGCTAATTCAGCGACCTTTACACCGCCAGAATACTGCTTAACGTCGCTATAAATTTGACGCAATGTATCCTTTAAGAAGGATTGAAATGCCACAGCATTTACTTTAGCCGAATCTGGAACAGGAATATTGACTGCATTCAAATAACGTTGAATATCACCAAACTGTTCTGCAAAAGCATTTGGTTTGAAATTTTCAACAATTTTGGTAATTGAATCCAATTGCTGCCTAGAATTTTGACGTGAAAGCGCATCGCTGGCTTGTTTGTTAAACCAGTCCGCATTGCTCTTTACGTTTTCCTGCATAGATTTCCATTGATCCCAACCCGGAACCTTAATCAGTTCACCATTAGGGCCAACGCCAACCCCCTTTTCAAGCATAGTATCTTGAGCCTTAGTTGCTTGCTCACGCAGGTTCTCAGCAGCCTTAGGATCATCTCCAGAAATCAATGCGGCACGATCACGCAAAGTTTTTGGATTATTGTTAGGATCAAGTGATGTCAAAAAGGATGGATCATTAATTCTAGGTAATCCATATTTTGGAGGCTCCTCTGGAACTGCTGCCTTTGGCTCAGCTTTAACTTCTGGAGCAACAGCAGCTGGAGCCTCTGCTGGCTTTGGTGCGGATACCACTGGAACTGGCGTTGCACTAACTGATGGAGCTGGGGCAGTAACTGGAGGCGCTTCCTGAGGCTTAGGTGCGGCAACCGCTGCGCCAGCAACTGCGGCTGGGGCAGCTATAGCAGAAACAGGAGTGCCACCAGCCCCGCTAACGCCGAACGTAGCAAGTGATGAGGCCAGACTATCAATTCCGCTTTGAATATTTTCAGGAACAGGTTGGCCATTCTCAATATAAGATGCTTTTTGCACTCTCAATTGCTGAAGGGCGGTCATGCGATTTGTAATAATCGCATTTTCAACTTCCTTGCCCTTATAAACATTACCCTGCTCTTGAACGCCAATTTCACGACCCCGCAATGCTTGTTCAGCCAACGCCTTCTGAGTCTCATAATCAATATTGCGCTGTTTAGCATATGTATTTGCACCGATTAGACCACCCTGACCAATGGCCTGAGTGAGAAATGGCGACGGGCTTGCCATCATGCCAAAGCCAGCAGCCATCATAGCCTGACGAGCATCATCAGAAAGGGGTTGACCTTTATTAAAAGTGCTCGAAATAAAACCCGGCTGCGTATCTGATCCAAATACACCACCCAGTCCCTTAGATATAGACGAACCTAATCCACCCAAGAAACCTTGATCTGCGGGAACGGTTTTTTCTGGGTCAGCAGAGCTGCCATCAGCATGCGGAATGCGAGGAACAAGCCCACCAGAGGCATAATTTAATCCAAGGCTATAGCTACCAATGTCTGTCCCAAGGCCAGCAATATCGTTTCCTTGAGCGGCAATGGAAGGTGCAATTGCGTTAGCTGCATTATACTTCTTATAAGCAGTTCCAAATCCAGAAATGCCAGATGTATCAAATGTTGGTGCATCATATGCATGAGCGGTCGGAATAGGCATACTACCACCAGCCCTAATTTCCTTCATTTGAGGAATATATGAGCCAAGCGTAATCTTAGCTAGTGCAGCCATCTCATCAGATAATGGGTCATCAGCGTAAGGCGTTTGAGCAAACTGACTTTGGCTTTGTCCAACACCACCATAAGAATAAGGACGACGCTCCATAGTTTCAGAAACAAGGCCACCCATTGATGACCCACCGCCAGCAAAATGACCGCGATCCGCAGCTTTATTGGTAGCATCATTGTAATCGACAACACGCATACCATCGTCGCGACGGTAGACGGCATTTGGATTGCGCTTTTCAACTTCTTGAGCACTAAGGCCAATTTGCGTACGTGGATCACCCTTATAATTGTACTTATAAAGATTCTGACCATCAAAGGTCTTACCAATAGGCTCCATGTTTTCTTTAAGGCGCTCATCTGATGGCGTCATAAAACCCAACAATGATGTACCAAGGCCAAGCGCGGCATTCATTGGATTTGGAGCCGGGGCAGTAGCAGTGCTTGTTCCACCCTGACCAGCGCCAAGGCCGGAAGCCATATTGGCAAGACTACCCAGTGTTTGCCAAGGATAAGCCTGTTGCTGAGCAAACTGTTGATATGCAGCGGCGTTTTGAGCCTGTTGAACTGCATACGGAATAGCGCCAGCCGCCGACAGCTGTTGCGCCCCAGTCATGCCAGCGTTCTGAGCAAGATTACCAATATTGCCCATTTGAGCACCAAGCTGCCCTTGAGCGCCAAGACCAGTCATGTAGTTCTGAGCAGCGGACTGGTATCCAGTATTTGCCATGTTGCCAAGCGTCTGACCCATTGCAAGGTTTTGCTGGTTCATCAATGCGGCCTGAGCAACGTTACCGCGATCACCACCAAATGCACCTTGCTGAATTGCATTACCCTGCAACTGTTGCTGCTGCTGCTGGTTAACATTTTGCATCTGAGCCGCAGTTGCGCCCATAGCTTGTTGCATATACGGACTCATATATGCTGAAACGCCTTGACCAAAGTTCTGTGGGTTATAACCAGCCGCCGCTTGCTGTGTCATCTGACCAGCTTGCTGAAGATATGGCTGAGCAGCCTGAGAGTATTGTTGAGACTGATCAATACCGGCTTGCTGAGTAGCATTAATATCAGGGACCAATTGCCCCTGATACTGCTGATAGGGTTGCTGCTGAAGAGTTTTGCCTTGCTGGGTTATGTAATTATACATATCCTGAACGGACTGCGGAGGCGCACTCGTCGTTGTAGTAGTGGCTGAACCCTTGGAACCCATCGTATAACCCTCAATCTACTTCTTCGTCAGTAGAACCTGTTTTCGCGCCCCATAGGAAAAACGCCCCAGCGGGTTCACCAAAGTTACGCTTGTATAAAGCTATCTTAGCACTTGTTCTAGTATTTGACAAAACCCCAATCATCAAAGGAAGTTCAAGGTCTGTCGCAACTTTCTTAGCAAATTCAATCAGTTTCTGAACCCGTGATTCTTTGGCATTACGATAATCAGGATGCACAAAGACACACATTTCTTCCAAGAACTGTTTCTCAGAATACCAATAGTTAGCCACCCGCAAGACAACCAATCCCTCTAGCTTATCTTTTGGCCCGATGACGCCAATAATACCGTTGCTTTGTGTCAATTGTGGCCACAGGGCTTCGGCAACTTTGGCATCATTAAAATCAAACAAACCATTCTCTTTATGGACAATACGAGCCAAGTCCATAATGCCAAATAGGTCGTCTCTGGTGGCAACCCTGACGCGGGCTGGGGTAGTGATTAGCTCAATTTTGCGGTTCTTCCGTGCACTCTTTGACAGACGAACACGTTTTTTAGTCTCTACAATTTGCATTTATTAGTCCTTACGAGGTCCGGGAAGTTTACTGAGTGTCTTTATTAAGTCCTTGCGAGCCAAAACAACAAAATCGTCCAACAAATTATGGCCATGATCGATATCGCCACCGCCAATTGAAGTGACAACACTAGGAGGAATAACATATTCCCCTCCAGCAGCAACAATAGGCGCGAGAGACCTGTCATTACTATTTTTATCACTTTTAGACCGCATATTTCCGCTATTTGAATTATGATCGTGACAAAGACTATCCAGAACATCAAGCCCTGCATCGGTATTTCCCTCACCTAATGCCGACACGATGTCAGCCGGAATGACATATGATCCAGCCGGAACGTGCATATTAAGGTGATCGGTTCGACCAGCCACTGCGGCATGAATTGGTCCAACATGAGCACGCGAATCATGCGCCGCACGATCCGGGACGTCTGAGTTGGTCAACGGGTCTGGAATATCACCGCCAGATGCTTTCTTGGGACGAGCAACATTCAATGCAGCTGCTATGGCTTGATCCTGTGGATGTTTATTTGCCAACATTTCCTTAATGTTGGCTGAGATTGTTGCTGGCGATGCGCCTTTTTGTAGAGGCATGACCCCATCCCTTCTTATTTTCAGAATAATGTTCCAAAGCATGACAATTTGGGCATAGAATTTCTAAATTGCTCAAATCATTGTTTCTTCGATCTCTATCAGCATGATGAATGACTAATATTTCAGGGTGCTCATCATAGCTGCACCTTATACAAGATTTTAACATATTTCTACGTTTCATCCATGATTTTACTGATGGATAATCTCCAGAAATAGGTTTTTCTGTTCTAGTCGCCAAACCGCGACAGAGCAAACTGCATGTTTTTGTTTTGTAGTGTGAGTGAGATGGGGGGCGGCGATATTCTTTACTGCATATATCACATTTTAAGATAACGGTTCCCTTTTTAGCCATTGATTTATAATAACAGCTTCGAGAACAATATTTAGCTACATCTGCCCGACATCTAGCTGCAAAAAATGTAGACTCGCAAATTGTGCAAGTTTTTTCTACATCTTTTTGATGGCCAGCATTTAACGGCATAACGACCTCAACTATAGGATACGGCTACAATCATGCCGCTTCCGGGAGTGACAACAATGCCATTATTGACAGGCATATTAATAGTGTAAATTCCAACAGTATTTGGAATTATAGCCAGACGAACACCATTTACTGCTGTAGCCACTGAATTTGCATCGTATATGGTTCCAGTAGTGGTTCCGGCTACAATGACACTAACTTTAGCAACCCATCCAATCGGCGTAGAGAAGTATGTCGCAGCAGAAACTTCATAAGTATTTACTGTTCCGGCAAGATTCTGCGTCGTGTGGTTCAAGGCGTTGATGCCTTGCACACCGTTTTTCTGGGTAGTTAGGATATCGTCTAAAGATGCGATGGTAGCCTCCTATTAAAATTTTCCGTCAAGTTGGTAACGATAACGAATCGCACCAAGACGCCAGAAAGTACCCACATCGTTAGATGATACAGCAATTGACATAAGACGCGCCCTAATACGGACTGATATGTATTCAGTCGCCTGTGTCATGGTATATGGACCATAAGCCGTCACAGCATCGCCGGGGTAGTTCGTCACATAAAATGTGATTTTAACTGTAGCGTTCTGCGTACCGCTATAAGTTCCCCACTTCATGTCTGGCCAAATTTGATCAATGAAAATCAAATTATCCGCCTCATTCAGTTGGAAAAAACCAGTTTGGAACGAAGACAGCATAGCAGTGGTTGAAGTTCCACTTGCTGCGTCATTTCCTATTTCGTGCTGATAAAGATAGTTATCAGAGCCAGCACCAATGGGAGGCCCAAGAACAGATTGATCAATCCAAGCAGTACGGCCAAGAGTACCATAGTCCCACTGTTGGAGGACTGTGTTGTATTTGACATAAGAGTCATTCTCCGTCGAACTTGCCGATGGATAATACCAAGTTACTTCGTTGAACTGAGAGTTAACAGCGCAACATACCTTATTAAGATATGACGTATTAATGTTCTGGAAGATAACATCCCAAATTGGACATGGGATACTCTGTGGGCCAGAACCCATTGACATAAAGAACTGCTTTTGGCTCATCCAAAAGATAGCACCATTAAGTTGGCCAATGCAGTGACGCGATATAGCGCCGCAGTTTGATCCAATTTTATTGAAGCCATAGACGAATGGTGCGCCAACATATTGCATGGCCCACAGATCAAGATCAGTCCAAAGCAAACCTTGCTGTGGCCCTTGAATACCAGCAACAATCTTAGAACCAGTAGGAATGCGATATGAACCTGCCTGATTCGTTGGCGTGGCATTCCATACAGTAAAATCTTCAATATCAGACCACCGAACCAATAGTGGATCAGGCGCGAGTGTGAATGATGATCCGTATGCAATGACTTGACGCTCTGGCATAGCAACGAAAATGCCACTGTTAACTAATGGACCATTGCCGCCAATGATCTGAGCATTTTGAAGTTGACCACCCGGTTGCCAATAATAGATTGCACCACCAGCGGGACAAGCAATTAAATCTTGCCCAAAGTTATCCAAGGTCCAGTCCGTTGTCGTTATTGGCGTTCCGGGCGTTGATGGTTGAGTTGTACCAACACCAAAACCACCCGTGCCAAACCCACCAACACCGAAGCCGGTACCCGTAGGCTGTGGGCCTAAAGCAATATAAAAAGTAGAACTGATATTGCCAGAGTTGATGGAAACAGGACCAGCCGTAGAAGTAGCCGAATTGGCTGCGGAGAACGTAAACGTATTTACCGTTGGAACGGTAAGAACGGTATACAGGCCGGACAAAGTAAGGCCACCAAGTGTTGTCGCAACGCCAACATAAAATTGATCACCAACATTATAACCGTGATTATTTAATGTTGCCGATATGATTGATGAACCGCTAGTCGTTGAAAACGCATAGGATGCACCACCGTTTGATACCGTAGATGTTGCCAGCGCGCTTGCATTGATCGTGTAAGTAGTTCCACCAGCCGTATAGATAGAATACGGGCCAGTTAAAATTAAACCACCCACTGATACAGGCGTTACAAACTCAACATAATCCAAAACAGATGACGTTATTCCAGCGTCAATAATAGTAACTGTGTTGGAGCCACTCGTCGTTGAAAAGTTTGGCGCTGGATTAGTTGTCGTAATTTGAGGCGTAATATCAACTAGGTTGTTACCTGTCAGAACACTTAAAGATGATTCAGCACCGATACCAAGGTGATTCGTGGCATTAAGATCAGCCCAACCTTTAAGAGCACGAGTCTTAGACGAAATAGCAGAATTATAGTAAGCCACCCAGCCGCCCAACTTTTGAGCCAAGCCAAGTCCCATACGTTCTGGCAAAAAACGAATCAAAGCAGATGATGAATAAGCAGCCTCATTTAACGCCAATGTGGTGTTGGTTTCTACGCCGGGCTTCAACTTAATCGTGTTATGGGGCATTAGGATGCCTTCCAAAAAAGATGGTTATCTTGGATTGGAACATTACATCCCTTGCTAAGATTTTCAAATTTTGTAATCACTTGCAAATTCCATGGTACATGCAAACCATTAAATCCATCGCCATGTAATGGGTGGATATGATCCACATGGTGAATTACCCCGGTTTGGACAGAACGTGCTGTAGCTATATCATATATCTCTTGAATTTGCGCTAATTGAATTGCAGACAACCAAAATGGAGTAGCATTGATTTTTAAAGCACGACGTGTCGCCGAACGAACTTTATAATAAGGCTTATTGTTTTCATAATGATTTCTCATATATGAGTTATGCTTTACTCTATTGACACTAATCCAATCATTAGATTTTTTAATAATAACATCCTTGTTTTTATTATAATGCAGTTTTCTTTTTTGTAATTCATTTTCTCTATTGAGATAATATCTATCTTTGTCTCTTTCTAAATGAGTTTCTTTGTTTTTGTCTCTATATATTTTTGATCTTGTTTTTGCAGTATCCTTGTTTAATTGATACCAATCTTTTGCTTTTTTCAAATCACATTTTTTGCAATTGTAATGGTGACCATCTTTCCTTGAGCGATTTAATGAAAAATCGTTCAATGATTTCATCTCTTTGCAAATATTGCAAATTTTTGTTTCCATTTTTTTACCTTGATGGGGTAGCAACAGGAGATTGAGAATAAGAAGTCCAAGCTGCATCTTGATATTTTTTACGATTTTCTTCAGACAGAGCAGACCTAAGAAGAACTTGATACTGGCTCTCATAACTTTGAGCCATCTGCGGATCATCTGACATACGGCCAAAGTTGCGCTGATATGCAGAAATATAGATCATGGAAGCCATAATCATCATATCTGGCAAATTAGTAGAGATATATGTCTGCGTATTCGTGGCCGACAATGGAGCCGAACGAACTGTACCCGTCAAACGAACCTGATAAGACGAATCAGGAATAGGGCCGACAACCATAATTTGAGATGTGTAACCAGTAGTAGCAGCGTCACCACCATATTCAGCGTAGTAGGCTGGCAATCCAGTAGCTGAACCGCTGCTGTATACATTTTGAATGTATTCCTTGGTCACCGGCAACAATGGCGATGATACACCCGATCCAGTGATAACTTCCATCGTCTCAGTCGTTACAAACTGTGTCTGTGGAATTGTAAACGTACCGCTATTAGCCGTCAGCGAGTAAGCCGTCGTGCTAATCTGGGTGGAAAGAAAATCAAGGTCACGCTGCATACGCAATTCAGCATATGAGATCATTTGAGGCAGAATGATCTGATAATTTGGATCAGTGGTAGGAACCACAGCCATCGTAGCAATCTGCTGGACGTATGTATTGTAATCCATGACTATCCAACCATGTTAAATGCCGCTGTTTCAACCTCAGAAACGCGGCGCGACCAACCTTTTCCAAAGTTAGCATAGTTTGATAGAGATTGTAAGAAGGCTAAACGGGCTTCGCAAACTCTCGTTGCAACATCGCGAGGGTTTGACGTTTCAAGAGCACTAAGTGTGGCTGGCCCGATTTGTCCGTCCGCATTAACATTGAGAACCGTTTGAAGGGCTTTCGCTGCGCGGGACGGCCCCGAATTAATGGCAAAATCAAATACGGCATAATCCACGCCCATAGGTAGATCGTCACCCTTTACCGTATCCCAATATTTATCTTTGTACAGCGGCATGACATCATTTGGCGTCAAAGCCATAATGTCGCTCTTTGTTACCGCATGTCCAACATACTGTTCCCAAACTGCTTTAGTGCATCCTAAGTTGGTCGCACCGCCGGGGTCTTTTGAGTTATCCGTGTAACCGCCTTCATTTTTTAAAACTAATGCTAGGCACCGCTCAAAATTTCCAATCATATCAATTCTCTTGCGTGTTCAATCCTGTGGCAATTTGCACAAAGTAAAATACATTTTTTTGTTTCCTTAATCAGTTCTTCAAAAGATAAATTTTGTATTTTATCAGTAATACTAAATTTTTTTTTTGAAGGGTCTAAATGGTGAAAATCAAAAGCCGCATGATGGTAAGTGTTTTTGCATACCGTGCATTTACCGCCCATCATTTCTATTAACTTTAACTTAATATTTTGCCTATTCCAAGTTCTCCAATGGTTAACACAATAACCATTACCATAATGTTTCTTACCACAATCTTCAATTTTACATTTTCTGTTTTTGCCTTGAATTCTAACTGGCGAATCCATGTTTAAACCTTTGCGCATTCTTAGGTAGTGCGCATTGCATAAACCTTTGCATAAAGCGGGTTTTAAGCATTCAACCGCAGAACATTCAAATTTTAAATTGATATTCATTAGTTATGCCTTTGGAGCCGGTGTATGCTGATGTGATGAACCAAAATAATACGACAATACTAGTGTCAATGAGGCATCTAGCGTTCCCAATACACGGGCAATAAGTTCACGCATGGTATCGGGAATGACACTATTAAATAGATGCCACTGGATAAAAACCCAAGCTAGGATAACCACAATAGCGATGACACGGGGCGTCCAATCATGCGTCTGAATCTGCATGTTACGGGCGCTATTACGGTCACTAGCCGCAATCTTTTCAAGGTCAATATCAAGTGACTTCATTTGAACTTTGAAGTCAGCGTCAATCTTCTTGAGTGCCGTTAGTTGATCTGGAGTGGCTGTACCCATTGCAGCCATGATCTCATCTTCAGATGCATCTTGATGACCAAACAAGGCACTAGATACAGCCTTAACAGCCATTCCAGCTAGTGGTCCGCCTAAAGCACTGGCTATGGTTGGGGCGACCTGACCAATCAGTGGGCCAAAAGTTTTGAGAAAGTCCATGTTATTTCACCGTAATCATAAGGAAAACACCAATAGCTGCAATTCCAAGCAACAAAACGCCAACAATGCTACCGATCACAATTATGTCTTGCCTGTTTTCTTCCTGTTGCTTCATCGCCAGCGCCGCTTCTCTTGCTGCTTCTTTTCTCATCTCAATGACCTGACGTTGGATGCTTTCCCATGCAGCCCTACCATACTGGCCAACAAACATATTCTTAACATCAAGCGCCATCTGTTGCGCCTTGGCTTTTACCGCGTACATCTTTACGGCTTCAGCTTCAAAGTCAGCCTGAGATTGAAACATCTTCTTTTTTCGAGGAGATGACGCAATCTGAACAATTTGAGCAACACGGCCAAAAAGGGTTCCGACCTTCTCAGCCGTGTCCATAACATCATTACCCGCATCAACCGCTGACTTAATGCTATTATAAATAGCAGTAGCCCCAGCTATGAGGGTAAACGGGTCCATATTATTCCGTAGGAGCGCCAGCTAGAGTTTCGGCTGGAGCTTCTGGTGCGGCAGTGGACGCTGCTAATTCTACTTGTGGCTTAGCTTGCCCATGAAGTGCTGCAATAACATCCGCAACTTCAGCGTAAACGCCGTTAGCCAGATGCTTTAAAATTGCATTAACATGAGCGACAGTTAATTTAAGATCAAGTTCAAGGTTTTCCATTTTATCCTCTTAGAAAGGTGGCAATTGCGGTTGTGATACAGGCTGAGATAACTGCGCTATTTGCGCCGATATCCCCATTTCTACGGCTGGCATACTAATGCAATCCGCCACCCACTTATAAGCCATTTCTTGGGTGATGTCAGCATATGGAACAAATTCTGCTGGGCTAGGCGTACTTAACTTTGCAGTACCAGATGCTGATGACGAGATAGTTCCATCAGTTCCAGTGCATACCCAATTAATAGCCGTAACCACATTGGCTAAACCATCATATACTGGCGTCACTATAAACTGAGGGAATGTCCAAGTAAATTGCATTACGTGTATTCCCAAATGCGAATCATGCCTTGGTAACCATTGCCGCCGGGTTCAGTTGGCGCACCACTATAAGCGTTGTTATAAGCGCCTGACCCGC
>TBL_comb47_HYPODRAFT_10002808_pt1 | contig 21183 bp, 32 predicted proteins | sample TroBogypolimnion_40_FD_10682 | JGI IMG/M metagenome (IMG submission 10682) | reverse complement strand
CATGAACATGGCCACACGTTGTGGGGTTGTAATTTTGTATTTTGGTAGTTGGTCGCAGAGTGCTGTGTACCAATCCTGTGCGTGAGGATTGCCCTGCAATAGTGAATGTACGTGTTCTACTCTAAAGTCAAAATCGAATGCCATCTTATAAATCTCCCTTGATACAGTATTTACCAAAACGGGAGATTTTAGATATTACAGTTTATCTAAGTCCTGCTGCAATGCGTAGACTTTCAGTAAAGTCATTCTTAGGAGCCCGTTTGTCTGTCTTGATGTTGGCTGCTGCCTTCATGCTTTCAAGATCATCGTCGCCGTACTGTTTGTGGTACTCAGCAGCACTTTGAGGAATCAGCTTCTTGAGTGTTGCTGTATCTAAGCTATGATCTTCTGTGCCCTTGTAGTAGCGCACACGCCAATCTTTGAGCTTTTGATCAGTGACATTCATGATGTCTTGCATCATCTGCATGATATTGGCAGGAATACTGTGATCACGCTCGCATTCTACAAACACAATATAGTCACCATCATCCATTTCGCCCGAACTAACGTCAGCATCAATGACCCAGTTGTAGCCCTTCTCAATGAAGTTTACCAAGTCGTTTGCTGGCTCTTTGCCACGTACCTTGAAGCTGACCACGCAGACGTCTTCGTCCTTGCCCAACTTGCTTTTAAACTCGTCAATGTGTAGTTCTGTGTGAACTAGACGTTTCAAATCACCTTGTTCTAGACCTTCAAATAACATTAGATTGCTCCTGGGGCTGCTGGTGCAGGTGCTGCTGCGCCCGGGGCTGCTCCGCCCATGGTTTGTGCCTGTTGATCCTGCCCTGTTTGATACATTTTATCATCTAGGCCAGTTTCGTAACTTTGGTCAATATCTTCAGCTTCGACTGTTTCACTTTCAAGTTCCAGTGAACCCTGTGTGATTTCTTGCATCAGCTTCTTAGGAATAGTGATTTCAACTAGCCAAACAGGCATTTTGCCCATCTTGGGAATTTTGGTACCAGGCTGGAAGTCGTTGGGACTTTTTAGTTTGATGGGGTACGATAACGCATCGTGTCGATATTTGACCACACAGCCGTAGTCGGCTAGACGTTTGGCACCACGTGTGTCGGGCTTGCGCTTGTAGGGCCACATGAATGTGCAGGTTACAAAGTACTTTTCGTACTTGGGTCCTGCTACAAGTTCGCCCTGTTTCCAGTAGTCAAATGTGTAGATATCTAGCTCGTCAATCACACGTTCAAAGTCCAACAGGCTGTTAAGGGCACTGTCAGTCATGTAAAGTGTCTTGGTATTTTCAATAACGTCTTTTAGGCTTGTTGGCATAGTAATATATTTATACTATTACCGTTTCCTCTTCTTGTTTGACTGTGCGATCCCAGTCCGTACGATTCCATGCACGTTCATGGAAGAAGTACAGTACACTATTCACTACCAGTGCAAAGCTGACCACACCCAGTCCTACCCAAGGGTTGCCACTAGCAATCCAACCGCCAAAAAAGTTAGTAATGGTTACAAGAATACGCCAAGTGATGACTTTTGCCACCGAGCGCGGAATACGTTCAGTAATTTTCATGATGATGCTTTAATTAGAATAGACAAGCTGGGAGTTGCGCCCAGCTGAGTTGATTAACTGCGTTTGATACTGTCTACAAGACCTGCTGTAAAGTAGTCTTGATATTTGGTGTAAACACCCTGTGTTGCTGCTTTGAAACGTGCTTGTTCTTCAGCTGACATTTTGATAACTTCAATGCCATCAGATTCTGCACGAGCTTGAACCAGTGCAATGTCTTCAATGCTTAACTCACGTTCATGACGTGCAGCCACTAGAGCAGCATCTGCTACCACTTGTTGCAAGTCTGCGTCTAGCACGGCCCAGAAGTCACTGCCAACTAAAATGCTGGTCAAGAACAGGCTGTGTTCAGTGTGGTTAATAACCTTGCTTACGCTGGCCTGGTTTAGTGCATAAACACGTGGATATGTGCTTTCACCAATAGCCACAGTGGCTGCGCCTAGGTTCTCTGTAAGTTCTTCAAGTTCCATTGGCACAACATCTGCACCAACTGCTTTGAACGTGTCAATAGCAACTGGACTGAAGCTGGTGCGTACACGAACGTCGCGTAAGTCTTCAATCTTGGCCACTGGCTCGTTACCTGGGATGATACGGAAGCCACCTGAATATGTAAATGCCAAACCCTTGATCTTTTTAACATCTTGCAAGCTGTCCAGCAACTGCTTGCCAACTGCACCTTCAAACACACGGCTGGCATGTGCATGATCTCGGAACAAGAAAGGCAAGTCTAGTGCAAAGAAGTCTCGGTTGACTTTGCCCAATGTGATGGTGTAAGTTTGGCTCATTTCAATGCGGCCCGAGTCCAGAAGGTCTACCAGTTCGTGCTTGGTAACTACGACGCCGTCGTTGTATCGTTCACTGTACTCGCTCATGGTCATTACTTCAATGTCCAAGCGGCCGGGTGCTCGTGCTTCAACTTCGGCTGCAAATACTTTTGCAGCACGGATGAATAATTCAATAGGTTCGTGTGCTAGAACCCAGCGAACTTTGATTGCTTTTGTCATGTCTATTCCTTTGTTGGGGTTTTAGTATTTATTCCGCTGACCTGTCTGACGTAGCCATCTAAAGGTTGTTCAGGAGCGGGATTAAAGTATTTTGTGTTGGGATCTTGTGCCAGGATTGTGTCTAATTGATCCTGTGTTATATACATAGGGAATCGCAATTGCCTACGAATACTATGTATATAGTCCATTTTGTACAAAAATAGCAGTTCAGTACTTAAAAAAACAGGATCTTGAAGACATAGCCAAGGCAACCAAGTCCTAAAGTGGTCAGTACTAGCAGTTCCACGCACTCTAGTCTGTTGGTGTTGAAGAACGTTTTGATCACGTCCAATAATGGCAAATTTGACATCATATCCTAGTCCTCTCGCTCGGTTTACAAATGCTTGATAGTCGGGCACTGTGGTAGTACCGTGATAAGCATAGGGGCAACTAATACTAGTTACCGCATAATGCTCAAATTCAACATTTACTAATTTTACAGGATCATGCCAAGCCGCCGCAAATGGTTCTTGGTCGTGTGCTATCCAATATTCTTCAAGTAGTGATTGCCATCCGTACACACTGGCAGTTGATGCAAATACTTTGCTCCACAGGTGGTTACCGCTGCCTTGTGGGCCAGTTATGATTAATAATGTTTTCACCGCGGTAATAAGGCTAGATAATCGTAGGTCTTGCCTGTGGCAACACCAGTCAGTTGAAAAGTCACACGTGGGTGTATGCCTGCATTGGCAGTTGAATGTGGAATATTGGCCCAGTCAAAGGTGGTAACATCGCCAGCACGCCATTGATTCCAGTGATAGTTGCCATACTCCCAAAACTGTCCCGGTTGCCAATCAGTTAGGGCAACAAAGATACGCATGACACGCTCGGGCTCTGCGGGGCACCACTTGTACAGCTTGTCGATGTGCAGATTCCATACCTCTCCGGGCTGTTGCACATGAATACGCTCCATACAATCTTCGAGAGCAAAGGCTTTGGTTAATTGTTTAAGCTCTGGGGGTATGGTCCAGTTAAGGTGTGTGATGATGTAGTCTCGACCATAGCCGGCCTGTTCAAGATCATATTCTTCTTTGATTTGATCTTCTCTTGGAGCCATGACACCTTCACCTTTGTAACCACGTGTGGCCCATGTCGCTGGCTTTGAGTTTGCAACTATGTCTGCAACACTGTCAGTCCAAGTGGGAGTGATGTGCCCCAAATATCGTAACACATCCTGTTTGCGGTCTACTCGTGTGGCGTCAAAGTGATAGTTACTTTTGGCTTTTGTTTCTTCCCAGTTGCTGATCATAGTAATACGCTCACATTTATATCTTGTTCTGTGTAACTTTGCTTATACTCAGCTGGCGGTTGTTCCAACCCAAGAATAAGTACTAGTCGTGTGTTGTTGTAAACACGATGTGGTTTTAGTCTGTCATTGGCCCATTGAATGCCTGTGTTTTGTGCTTCAATGATCTTGGCCATGCTGCGTAGGTTGCTATAGTTCTGATAGTTGGGATATGTGATGTCAAAGTGACCACATTTCACCCACCAACCCAAACAACTATCATCTGTACGATGGACCAACACTAGGGGACACTCAGGCCAAGTCTCGCGCAGGTATTCAATGTTTTGTTGGTAACTAAACCAATGACTTTTAACAATACGAACGCCCTCGCCACTGAACGGGCGATCAAATTCAGCTTCGTGTTCTGCTTTGGTGCGTTTGCCAAACTCGTATAAGAACCAGTCACCAAACTCCATGCCAGGATCAAAGTAAGCACCAAGATGCATCAACTGTTGAGTGCCTGACGCATCGTGCCAGTATGTACGCTCTGCTGAATAGTCTGTGCGATCTATGCTTGGGCTGTAGTAGATGTTCTTTACTACACTGCTCCACTTCGAGCCAGGAGCACCTGCTACGAAAATATATTTCATTTATTCCTTGGATAAGTCTAGTTTACTTAGCACTGGCAAGAAGGCGGCACGTAATTCATCCATGTGTTTACGTAAGCCTGCAGGAGTCAGTTCGCTTTCTTCATAGAATATAACTTGAGCTTCCATGTACTCGCGATACTCGGCACTGTGTACGGCAGCGCTAAAAGTCTTTTGATACCAGTCTACAATTTCCTTGGGTGTGTTGGGCGGTAATTCAATACTCCAAGCTGCATATACATTGATACCAGGCGCTACATCTTTGAGCAAGGGAACATTGGGATATTGTGGCATTCGGTGTGTACCTGTAAATCCAATGGCTTTTACTCGACCTGCATCAACCAAGGCTTTGGCCACTGCGATAGGCATGATACCAAACTCTGTGCCAATTTTGCCATCGTAGCTGGCCACGCTTTGCACTGCTGGAACAGGGCCATTAAACTTGATTGCTTTAACTAGTTCAGGGTTGCCTCGAGACTTGTCGAGCAGGTATTCAAATGCTGTGCGATGTGCTCCACCTCCAATGGCAACGTTGATTGGACTGGTTGCGGTGCGAATCAAACGCATAAACTGTTCGGGAGTATTGATCTCGCTGCGAGCACTTGCCACCAGTACCAAGGGACTTTTACCAATGGTCATGACATCCGTAAATGTGTCGTAGTTGTATTTTTTAATGTTCCGTTCCCAAATGTCATTTGTGACATAGCTGCTCATATGGCTGGGCAAGTTAATGGTATATCCGTCTGGTGCTGCATCTAAAAATCGATTGTTGGCCACAACTGAATCTGCGCCGGGTAAACATTGTACCACATAGACAAAATTTGGATTTGTGGTCTTTTGCACAATCTCAGCCAGTTTACGAAATGCAATCTCGTTACCTGCGCCAGGCGCATTGCCCACCAATACTGTAACAGATTTTGTGGGTTCCCAGGCATGTGCCATTAGACTTGTGCTTAACACTAACAATGCTAAAAGTTTTTTCATTTGATATATCTTTCTCTAATAAAATTGTAAACTAATCTAAGCGCTGTTCTATTGGGGTGTGCGCCATCGGGTTGGAATAGCTCAACACGATCCAACGTGTCTTGGTTCCATTTTTCTTTTGACAGTCGGTCCATCATGTCAATGTTGGTACTACGGTCAAATTTTCTGATCCAGTCACTGGTCCATATCTCGGGAGCGGCTCGTCCTGGAATCAAAAATTCTATTAGGCTGGGTATCATAACAACAAGGTTTTGGTAACGATCAATCGCAGGGTCCAATTTAGAGCAGCCTCCCATACAGTAAACCGGCACGCCAAACTGATTCAGTTTTTCATAAGTGTTTGCTAGTGCCTGTTTGCTATATTCTAGTAGTAGATTGTAACTGGTAAACTCCTGATTGAAGCTGTCATAGGGCCTAAGGTCTCTAATAGGATCAGTCTGTATCCATATTACATAATCATAATGATCATCTACAACTGCTGCTAAACGTTCAACTGCCGATTTGTTGCTAGAGCCACCCTCAGCGGTGTTGACTACGCCAAACCCGTCATCAATAAAATACTGTTCAATTCCGCGATGAACTATCTCTACAGGCACATGCCCCGGTGCTCCCTCGGGTCTTGCCCATTCGCCACAGGCCCAACTGTCCCCACCAAGTAGTATTTGAGTCATTATAATTTGAATAAAATTTTGGCTGCTGTTAGAAATCTTAAATATACTTATAGAAATTAACGACGGCGCAATTTTTTGTGCTTTAGTAAAATTATTTATGACAGAAATGGAAAATTTTAATGAATACAAAAATTTTTGCTCTTTTAACTAAAAATTTAAAAGAAGCATTTAGCTTACCAAAATATGCCAACATAGTCATAGACGAATCAACTGCGGTGGATCAACTGCCTTGGACTCCGGCTCGCTATCGCAAATTTCGAGATGCTGTAGAAGCTGAACTCAGTCTACCTTGTGACTATGTGGGTACACTACAAGACATCACACAAGACCTCAGTGAGCGTTACATACATCGCTTCTTTGCTGAAATTTGGAAACCCAGAACCAATGACTATGATTACACTGGCTGGCAGCTGGCTGATGAAGTTAATGCCCTCAATCCCCGCAGCGTCCTTGACGTTGGTTGCGGATATCATCCTTTTAAAGGTCGCATTCATAATCTTGTGGGCATTGATCCCTACAACAACTGCGCTGACTACATGGTTGACATACTAGACTATGTGGGTCGTCACGACGTGGTTATAGCATTGGGTAGTATCAACTTTAACAGTCGTGATGAGATTGAAGCACGTTTTGCACGATGTGTTGATGTGTTGGATCCGGGAGGTAGATTCATCTTACGTGCCAATCCCGGCATCACACACCGAACTGGCCCTTATGTGGATATTTTCCCTTGGACATTTGAAATAGTCAAAGAGTTTGCTGATAAGTATAATTTGAAGTTGTTGGAATTTAAAAAAGATGGCAACCAACGCCTATACTTCAGTTATGAGAAACTATGAGCGACCAAAGAGAACTACATCAATTTTACGGTGCCAGTTACGACACACGTGATACCAGTCTTGATCAATACCAATTGTCGGGGTACAATCTAGCCGAAAGTTTCAATGCTGGCGATCGTGTTGTACATGTCAACTGCGGCAACAATCCTTTCAAGGGCATGATCCCAAACTTTTGCGGACAGGATCCCGTTAATCCAAGAGCCGAGTATGTTATATCATTAGACCAATATGTACAGGTACACAAAGCAGAAAAATTTAATGTTGCCTTAATCTTAAACGGGCTTGACAATGTTGAGCCCGGGGGAATGGACTACTATGTACATTTAATATATCAGCTAATGGTTAAACGTGATGCCAAAATATTTTGGCGTACTGCCATTAACAATACCTATCCGTGGACTTTTGATGAGCACACACGTTTGGCAGCATTGATTAATTATAGTATTGTGGGGATTGCTATGGAAACTGATACTGATATCTATGCTGAGTGGGGCAGCAAGATCAAGAGTATGGATTATAGTCTTGGATAGCATAATACTTATCGATTATTTTATAAGTTTTATACACACTTAAAAAGCACTACTCCTTGTTCGTAAATACTTGCGTGAACATACTGTTGTTCACTCAAACACAGTATGCAACACGATGACAAAACCAAGGAGTACCATTTGTCAAGACGCAACAATCGAGCAGTTGAACCTGCTCATTTCTATCCACAAACTAAACAGAGAAAACAAAGACAACCAGCACTACAGGTAGTAAACGAGGAATATGTAGAACGCCGTGTGCGAAAGGTTGAGCTGATCCCCAAGAGTCTAAATCAAGAAACCTACATTGATCTACTCAATGACAATCACCGATTAATTATTTTCGCAACAGGACCAGCAGGCACGGGTAAAACCATGTTGGCTGTAATGGCGGCGATTCGTGCTTACCAAAATGGTGAGTGCAAGAAGATCGTAATCACACGCCCGGCAGTGGGAGTGGATGACGAAGAGCATGGGTTCCTACCTGGTGACCTCAACGCAAAGATGGCACCATGGACCAGACCCATTATGGATGTGTTCGCTGAATACTACCGACAAAGTGAAATTGCTAAAATGCTAGATGAACAAACAATAGAGGTAGCTCCCCTAGCATTCCAAAGAGGCAGAACTTTTAAGAATTCTTGGATCATATTTGATGAATCACAAAATTCTTCCATTAATCAGATGAAAATGATGTTAACACGCCTCGGTGAAAATTCTCGGTTAGTAGTAACAGGTGATTTACAGCAAAAAGACAAACAATTTTACAATGATAACGGACTACAAGACTTTATAGAAAGACTTGCTAAAACTAATAGCAAACGTATTAGTTTGGTATCTTTTGCAAGAAGGGATGTTCAACGACATCCTGTTGTGTCTGAAGTTTTGTCGTTGTACGGGGAGGAGTAATATTGCACAGCTGAAATAATTTTTCTTTTGAAATAGAACTTAGATGCCCGTTTGATCTGTTAAGGGCGACGGGTATCAGTTCGAGATTTTCGATTGATGCTATAATTCCTGCGGGTATTTTTTGTAGATATCCATCCCTGATAGATATTTATACAAATGTCTTTGTTTATTATTTATTTGGCCAGAGATTTAACGACGTTTAGCCAAACTACTATGTAAAGCACTCAAGTAATCAGCCTGGCGGGCAACTTTTTGTTCCAGGCTGTTTACTTGTGCTATTAGTCTGTTGATAGTTTGTTGTTGCTGCTCAATAATGCTCTTAGTATCTTTAAGAGTTTTTTCGTGAGAGAGTAAGTTAGGACGCGGAGGAGCGTTGGGATCAACTGCCCGCTTTTTCTTTGTCCCATACATTGATGCGTAGTCCATACAGTATTTATTCTGTTGCTGGCTCTACTTTTTTTGCTGCATCCAANTCTGCTTGCATTTCNTCCANNATTGAGTTCATGTACTCGGCATCNAGNTGTGTCATCACTGTGGTGACATACTTGTGGTAGCCCATNAAGTAGTGCTTGAAGTATTCGTCAAAACTACGAGCCGTGCCCCATGTGTTACGATCCACAGACTTCTTGGACAAGTTAAGAATGACCTTAGCAATCGAACTGTTTTTCTTAACTCCACGGGTGATTTCAATCGATTCATCGTAAGTGATGTTGTCGAAGTTGTCCATCCAACCCTTCTGGGAAGTATTAACTCCGGGTCTAGGTTTAAGATGGTAGAATGCCACAAGATAAATGTCCTTGTTTTTATTAGCCAATTTGTGTTAACTCCACTAGTGTTGCGCTCAAATTCACTTCTGGATCAGCGACCATGCTGTGATTGACCATGCCTTTGCGAATTGCAAGGATAGCTTCATCTTGTCCTTCGGGAGTCTTACTCCACATGCTCAAGTTGTCGTACATCCAACGGAACATGGCATTGATGTCTTCCACATTGGCTTGAGCACAGATGACTTCACGGCCTTTGCGAATGTTGCCTGACTTGAACAGTTCAACAGATTCCAGCTTCCAGTCCTTGACTGCACGGTCATTTTCGCCGGGCCGGCTCAGTGTACCTTCGCTACTGTTGGCTTGCAACAAATTCAAACACTTACGCAAGTCTGGGTAACAGGCTTTGACATAGCTGTCCAGTGTGTCAAGATCAAACTCCACCCCTTCAGTTACCAAGACTGTGGCGGTACGTGCTGTGAACTCTGTAGTGTCAGGTTTCTCAATATGGAAACTTTGGCAACGACTATGCAGCGCATCCATGATCTTGTGTGGCATGTTGCAAGTAAAGATAAAACGTGCTTGACTTGCATAAGTCTCGAGTAAGCCACGCATGATACCCTGTGCGTTGTGTGACAAATAATCTGCCTCGTCCATGAGCACAACTTTGAACCGGCCAAATGGCATGGTCTGTACAAAGCCTTCAACTCGGGTCTTGATAAAGTCTACGCCGTTGTCACGACTGGCGTTGATCTGCAAGAAGTCGTATTCGTCAATGCCCAGCTCATTGATCAAGACTTTGGCCAATGTGGTCTTGCCTGTGCCAGGGCTTCCACTTAGCAAAATGTGTGGGATGGTACCGTCTTTGACCCAACTGTCTACAATGGCTTTTTGATTTGTGTCGGTAAACACATAGTCTGCCAACACCTTAGGTCTATAACGTTCTGTCCAGAGTTCTTTCATCTTATTCCTTGTGGTAAATGATTGTTATATGATTATTTTAACACTATTGTCTAGTGTTTGCTGGCTCAGTTTTACCAGTTTCATTTTGTAAATCGGGGTATTCTGGCTTCAGTGCCGGCATAGACAAAATTGTCCAGCATTGGCAACAGTGATGCCAATTGATCGGATGGACATCGCTCTACTAGTTTATGTTCACCTTCGACCAACATGTAGTAGAGAATCACAGTACCTTCTTGTATCTGTGGTTTGAAAATGTGTTCTAAATCTTCCAGTTGCATCATTCAACTCCGAAATGTTTCTTTAATTCAAGTGAATACATCTGTAGCATACGGTCGATATAAAATCGTGTACCGTCACCTGTATAATAATGACCGTCACCTGCAAAATCAGCTGGAGCTATTAAACCTACTTTTTCAGCAAGTTCTTTGAACTCTTTGTCCAGGTAAGGTTTGTCCTGTTCAGCAAGTTGTCGAAATTTGTTAACATCGTTCATTCTTCAACTCCGAAATGTTTCTTAATATCTTCACGGCAAAATGTAGCACCTGCTTGGATCTTTACATTATCATTCTGTTCATATACTTTATCGCACAGCATTACACATTCACTGACAATCAACTCGGCGAACTTTACTTGTACCATTTCATCATAACTTTGTGGAGTGTTCTTCCAGTCCTTTTTGCCATCCTTGATATCTTGGTCAAGTTGGAATTTAGCCTGTTCGGCAAGTTCTCGAATTCGTTCGTTCATTGATATCTACTTCCTGGTTGTCCTGGATCGTTGCTGTTGGTGCAGGCAAGTTTATGATCAGTTGCTTTTGGGCAACGTTTGTTACCACAGTCGGGACACAAGATCATACGAGTCAACGCAAATGGAATGCCATTTACCTTTCGATCTTTATTGCATCTATAGCAATAACAATCGTAGTTATTGGTTCGCAGCGTCAACACCGTTTCGTCGGTTATATTCTGCCAAAGCCTCTTGATAGTCTGCTTCCGTGAGACCATGCCATCCGCAGCACTTGCCGTCAGGACTGCGCCCACAACCGCAGCTACCGAATTCTTTTTTGTCTTCTTGAACACGAGGTGTCATCTCTTTCTTTCTAAAAATTGCATCGTAGTTGTTGCCAAAAGTCTCTTGACTCACACTAAATGGTCTTGGACTAGATCCTTTTCCACCGTCACTCATCATCGTCCGTTACCTCTTCTAGTTCTGCAAAACCATCGCCCACGTGATGGTTGTATTCAATGTCGCCCACACGCCACGATGTAGTCCAGACACGTTGATTGTTTGACGCCTCACCGGGTCCTAGTAAACGTAGCATGGTTAGTACTTGTTCAAGTTCTTCGCCTTCAAGTATCCGCCGCTTTTTAAGCAGGCCAAGACTTTTAAGGAAAGCACGGGCTTCTTCGGGAGTCTTTGGTGCCACAGCTCTTAACTGCTCAAGGTATTCTTCGTGAGTCACGATAACTCTAAATCTTTCTTAACTTGTTGCCAAAATTTTGCAGGATTCATTATGACCCATATAGCAATTATAAACGGAGCTGCCAATAAAAGCAACCAAACTGGAAAAGGCCGTTTGCTTTTTACTTCTGATTCAGGATTTCCCATACTCGTTTCCTTTCTTCTGCGTCAAGCCATTCGGTTTCACCTGCATAGGTGGCACTCTTGGCCAGGGTGTCGTCTATCAACCATTTGAGCTGATACAGTCTTGTTTTGGTTTCCCAGGCCACATAGCTGTCGGTTCTGGGGTTCAGTAATTCGGCCCGCATGGACCAAACGCCATGCCGTATGGCGTTGTCGTCGTAGTCTCTGCGATATCCCATTACTGTTCTTGTTTGTTGATGACCACAGCAGTACTCATGGTATCGTCGTGCTCGGGAGCTTCGTCACTCACCAGTAGAATGTCATTGTGGTCAACTCTGCGTAGCTGTTTCTTCTCGCCGTTGATTTCAATTTCGTTGGCACGTGTCCAGCGTCCGTGGGAGACCAAGATCCATTGCCCAACTTCAACGTCCCGCTGATCTGGGCCAATGGCAAATACTTGACACCAGCGTGGACGAATACCGTCGCCCTTGCCATCGTCGTTCAGCAGAATCAATCCACTGCTCAACTGTCGTTGTCCGAACTTCATATCGGTTACTAGAACATGATCGTTTAGCGCACGAATACGCTCGACCTTTTTGATTTCAAATGCTGCTTTTGCCATTAGATCCTCTGAGGTCCTTTGTTGCTGTTGTTTTTGTACATGTCTGGGTCCATGAGCGTTTGCTCTACAGTTGCAGATTTGGCAATGCTGTCGGCCAAGGTACCACGTAGTTTTGGTTCCAGTGGCTGTACCACTGGTGGTTCTTCTGGTGGGTCAAAACTCTCACCGTCGGGTGCTAAATTTTCGGGTACGGGCATATTTTTTCCTCCAATAACAGGGCTATGCAATTTATACTGTTGATTCATTAGTTCGTTGCGAGTTGCAACAATTTTACCGCCTTGGCCCAATTGGTCTCCTCGGGCATTCACCTTCATGTTGCCCACAGCAATAGTCTTTTCATTGACCAAACGTAGTTTGTCAATGTCCAACTGTTTGCCGTGTGCTGTTCTATATTTGTTTGACATGTTTTACTCCTGTCTAATTATTTACTTCAAAAACTCACCAATGTCTAGATCATAATACATGCTGTTGATACGGTGTACACCCATCAAGTATAACACATAACTGGCCACACTACTACCACGACCCAGACCCCAGACTACCCCATTTGCTCGCATGGTGTCCACAAAATATTTCAAATAGCGTAAGAGATCAATCAGTTCACGATCTATGTACAACAATAATTCTTCGCCCACACGCTGTAGTTCTGCGTCTGTGCGGCACTGGTCCAAGATCCACTGTGCAATGTCCATGTTTTTGTACACATCGGGCATGTACCAAATGGCTTGATTGTGACGATCAAACCCATCTACATCGCCCCAATCTAATTGATGAAACAATCTCAACTGTGGAACATCGGCATACAGTGATTTTGCTGCATCATTGTACTTGAAGGGATCTTCAACTTGGAACCGACTTATATCCAACTCAGGCATTTGATACAACAGTTCGCACAGTTCTGCTTCTGTTGTATATGCTTGTCCGTATTGATCGTACTTCATGAAATGTCGATTATGCCTTTGAGTCCCTTACCGTTGTCCATTTTTGCTGCCATGTCCGCCAACAATTTGGCATTACGACGACTTAATTCTTCTTGATGATCCTGCAACAACATCTGTAGTTGTGGAATGATCTGTTGTGGGCCAATACGGTACGCTTGATTAAAGCGTTTGGTCAACTCACCAATTTTTTTGGTGAGCTCGTCATCGCTCAACTTTGATAAATCGTTTGCCAACGGGTGCATAGAAAAACTCCTTGCTGTAAGTATATACTATTTACAGACAAGGAGTCAAGCGATTTAGATAAATTAGAATCCGCCGGATAGGGCCGCACGTTTCCAATTACCTGGGGCAATACAAATGTACACATAGTTGGCATCATACGTGATTTGTCCAGCTACACCACCTGCTGTGGTTGCACTACCGGGTACAAACACGTTGCTGGTGATCAAGTTACCAAATGTTTTGACACTTTGGTCGTTTTCAATGCCCAGGGCCTGTACCACTGCATTGTTACCGCCAAAACCGTTTTGTCCGGTGTACATGGCGATGTTGCCGCCCAAGCCGCCCAGCAAGTTTGCGCCAGTTGCATGGAAGTCAATACGTGCCACTTGCGTAAACACGTTACCAATCGTTGGTGTTCCGTTACCAGTTAGTGTAACTGCGTTGATATAGCCCAAGATGTCATTGCTTTGCACCGGAGTGAAGGTACCTGTTTGCAAGTTGCCTCGAGCACTGGTGATATTATAACCAGACAAAGGACCAGTGTCCAGTGTACTGTATTTGATGTTGGCCAAACTCAAGTTACCTACGCTGGTACTGCTGAATTGCCCGTCAGCAACAATGGTACTGCGTCCAGCATCTGCGCCAATTGCATAACTGGTTACAGTGCTGTTTGTGCCAAATCCCACAAACAGTGTATTAACAATGTTGTCATTGAAATAGAAGTTTGGATCACGGAATGTGGCTGAATTACGGTTAACATCGATGGCAACAATGTTGCTGCCGTTGTCCACAGTTTCAAAGCTGATCAAATAGTTACCTGTTTGGTCAAACGTAACTGTTCCTGCGGCAGCATTGGCACCAACTAGATCGCTGAATCCAACTGTGACTCCTGGGTTGGTGATGGGGAAAGTAATCACATGACTGGTGCTGGTAACATTGATCCACAACAACAATCTAGCATATTGTCCAGCAGCTGGCCAATTTAAAAATGCCACAGTGTAATTACCGTTTGTGGTAAATTTTTGTACGCTGCTTTGACTGTAGTCAAGAGTCACTGTTGAACTTGCTGTGGGTGTGCCAAGATTCAAATAAGTGAAGCTGGGGCCGAGCAATTGAGGATACTTCAATTGCGTATAGGCCATGTTATTGTTCAGTGTACCACCGTTTGCAGACAAGCCGCCAGTGGTAATGGCCTGTGCTTGTAGGTCTGCAAGTTCACTTTGTGCGTAACTGAAGTTGTTACGAATGTTGGTGAAATTGTCACGGAAACCTTGACTGCTGTTGTCTTGTCCAGCAATCGGGAAGGTTCCGTCAATGTTGTTTGGGTTAATGTTTGACATTTAGAAAAAACTCCGGTATAGTGTATTTATGTCAGTAGCGGGCCAGTTACGGGGAATTTTAGCCACGAGTCGCTAACCTCTGGATTGGCATACACATCTCGATTGTTGATGAATCTTGTTCCGTATCCGTCAAATATAGTTGAGGAACCATGATTTTGTACGCTAGTGGTACTGCTAATGGAGAACACAGTATTGGCAAGATGAGTAGTAACCAGCTGATATGTAGGCACACTATTTCCGCCACCTATGATTGGGTTATAGTACACAATGGTGTCTATGTGAGTACCGCGATTGATCTGTACACGATCCGCAGTCAGTATGCTGCTGAGAATCCAGCTGGAAGCTGTACCAGTTCCAAGTTTGCGTCGGAAAATCACTGGAGTCAATGTGACTATGTTGTTGCTGGAAATATTGATTTGCCATACATTGGCTCGCAAATTGGCCACTTTCCATACTGTATCAACTACGTTACCGCTGTTGTCATAGTCGGCTGTGAATTGATAATATACGTTGTTGACCACCGCAGTTTGTCCAACTGTTGCGTTGGCAGGAAATCCGGCGGCGCCACTGGCAATTTTTGCACTGTGTATGTACTCGTTGTATCCCGGAATCAGCGTTCCATTATTGGTCCACCCATCATATGCTCCGGCAGCGGCACCAAAATTTTCTTGTTGTAAGAATATCAATGTCTCACCTGAAGCAAAATTTCTAGTACCATCAATTCCGCCCAGCGCCTGTATTGCAGCAACAGATTGATTATTGATTTGACTAAATGCCAGCCCAGTTACACCATAAGTGGCGCTGGTGGTCACAGTGCCTGCACTTTGTATACGGTCAAATGTGGTCTCTCTGCCCATCACAAATGTGCCAGATGAAATATTGTAATTGGCAGATAAAGAATTATCTAGGTCGTAGCGATCAGCAACAAAGTTGACTTGATCAAACGCTATGCCATTTGCCTTCAAACGGTAAGCAATCAAGTTGCTGGCCCCGGGCACAGTATAGGCCAACACAATGGCATGAGTAAACCCCAATTGCTTTTTATTGGCTTGTGGGCTACTCATCCAATCGGGAATGGCACCTCGATTGGCATAACCTGTTTGTGCCGTAATAACACTACTCATGTTTTTAAAACTATTGGGATAAACATATTTTCCAATTGCAGCGTCATAAATGCGGTCAGCTGGACTATTGCCTTTGTACATGGCAGTGTCTTCCAGTTCTAGATACACCACCTCGTATTTGACGTTGAAGTTGGCATCAACTGCTTGTGCTGTTTTGATGTTGCTGAAATTGATTCTCTTGGCATAGGTGTTAGTACCCAATGATGCAATATAGTCATTGACTGCGGTGGGTGCAAGACCCGCCAAGAACAGACTACGAATATCTCGAGCACGACCAAACCAAGGATCACTTGGACGATAGATCAATGAATTGGGGAATATGTCTGTGTTGTTAACGATGCTCAAGAACAGGTTGCGTTGATCCACTGTGGGCAACGCCTTGAGATACACATTCTCGTAAGGGGTCAAGTTGTAGTTGTTGACCAATATTGTAAATGTCTGCTGACTGCTGGCTGTGCCATCAGTGGTTGTGGCCTGTACAATAAATTTATAGGTATTATCAAAGTTACTGATGTGTCCATCAATTGTGGTGTTGCTGGTGATTGCAGCATTGCTGCGATCAAGACTAAAGAAATCAAAGCTGGTACGACCAACAATTAAACCGCTATTCTGTAGTTCAAGTCCTTGCGGTAAACTGCTGCCATCGCTAACTAGACTGTATACAAGACTCTTGCCGGCGTTGTTCACAGCAGACACACTGAGCTGACTAATAGTACCATTGTCAATTATGCCCAAATTGGCATTTGTGGTCCAAGTCATGTTATTGGTAATATCCCCCAATACATTCATTGTGTATTTGATTGGAACACTGGCATTGGTTATGTTTGTGGTCTCGTAAGCATACACTTGGAACACGTATGTCTGCAATGCTTGAACTTGACTACCAATGGTACCGCTGAGCCAGCCTGTTGTTGAATCCATAGACAGCCCAGGCGGTACACTTAAATTTTCTTGGTCAAACCCAGTGGTGTCAAATCCCTGAGACCCACCTTGATCAAATCCTGCTCCGCCACCGGTGGCTAGGCTATAACTTATTTGTTGTCCGTTGGGATCAATGGATTGGAACTGGTATGCAAACTTGCTGTTGCTACGTACCTCGGGCAATGCTTGACTTGGAGTCAGCATGATGGGAATGTATCTGTTGTCTTGATCAATGGTCAAGAATGTATTATCAATGGTGCTGTAGACACTGTCAGCGCTGTAGTGTGATTTGGCTACAACATAGAGTTTGTAAGTCAAACTGTCGTAATTGGCACCATCAAACACTTTTATCGTAAATTGATAATTGTTGTTTTGATAAATTGGACTGTTCTCGTAAGCAAACTCGTTATAAGGATTTATGTTGTACCCTTGTCCACTGGTGGGAGTACTGAGTACAGGCAGCACAAATCCGCTTAGTAACCCACCGCTGCTGAGTGTGACCCCTGGCGGTAATGTACCCGAGGTCAAACTCCATGTCAAGTTGGCATAGGGATTGAGTTCAGTTGCCTGTAGTTGTAAGCTATAAAATTCACCGTCAAATATCTGTCCCAAGTTATTGACTCGGGGTACAATGACCGGAGGACTAACGTTGGCAATTGTCAGTACAAATGTTTTGTCACTGACGAATCCGTTTTGATCAGTGGCACGAATACTAAATTCAAATGTTCGTGTCTCGTTGGCAACATCATTTAATACAGGAACACCTTGCACAAGACCTGTTTGATTGATACGAATGCCAGGTGGCAGTGTACCGGCAAGAAATTTGTAGCTGACTGAACCACCATTGGGATCGTAGGCATCAAGCGGTGCTTCAAAATACACACCTTCAACCACAGTACCTAGATTGTCTAGACTACTGTTACTACTTTTCCAAATTGGGTTTGCCATTTAAAATGTCATCCAGCGATTGTTGCTTGTGGTATAGGTCAAACGCACTGTAACATTGCCACTGGTTGAAAAACTGTTGGCAAGCCATAGTATGGGATTTCCGTTTTGATTTACAAAACAGCTGGAGATGGGAACCAAACTTGACAATATCAATTCTTGTCCGTCCCAGCCAGTTGCAGGCAAGTTGACCCATACGTTGCTCAGTGTGCCCACACCGTTGGCCACAAACTTACGTGCCCCTGTAGTGGCATTAAGTACGCTGTTATTGGTGGCTGTTGTGATAACATAACTGGTGATATAGCTCCAGTTGTTGTTTGTGGTTTGAAATGCTGCACGAATGCTGTCGCCTGTGCCATCATTGGCACTTGTGCCTGTATTGACTAAATTGATTGCTGAGGTCATGATCCTATTACCCGTTTGCAGTATTTATGCAAATTAGGCGTTAGTGACCAAAGTTGGCTAGGCGTTGTGCCAGTTGATTCAGTGCATCTTCAATGGTGTATACTGGACTAGTCCACTGTGCAGTATTGCCCATTGTAAATGACACATTGCCACTGATGGTCAAGTTGCCACGAATATTTACATTGGGATAAAGGTCCACTAGACTGCTGGAAATTATAGCTGAGTTTGTGGCAACATTTGATCCGATTGGAATGGTTTCAATTTGAATGTAACTGCCCTGATTTGTACTGCTGTAATTTTCCGCAGCGGCAAATACAATTTGTGTTGGAGCGTTACCAACAGTGAATCCGGTGCCTGGTACACTTGCGTATCCTCGAGCTGCAACAAATCCAAAAGTGTCGCCTGGTGCTAGCGGCGTTGGAGCACTGCTAGTACCACGGCTTTTACGCAAATAAAGTCCCGGTGTGGCACCAACTCCAAAGCTGTCGGCACCATACTGTGCTGATTTACCGTCAACTGCGCTCATATGCACCACATTGTTTGCTGCGACCAATGGTGTAGCTGAATTTTGATTGATAGTTAAAATACTGTCAGCACTGGCAACAACATTACCAATTCCCAACAAAATATTACCACGAATGTTGTGCAAGCTGGTATTGTATTGTCCCACGTTCATGTTGCCGCTGATGCCAACGCCACCTGTGACCACCAGCGCACCTGTTGCATTGTTGACCGGAGAGGTACCAGGATTGTTGATGGCCACAGCCACGTTGGCACTGTTGGCGCCACCTGCTAGGAATCGTATGCCTGTACCGGGTACAGTGGTACCCAACACCAAGTTACCGCCTACTGCACCTGTTGTACTACCTTGTGCATACAAGTAGCCGTCGTTGGGATAAAGACTGGTGCCTAGACTGTTGTTGGGAACAGTACCATCGTACCCGCTGCCAGCAATGCCCATGTCAATGTAGTTGGTGGTATTGGTACCGTTATCTGCGGTGGCCACATAGTCAGTGGTGCTTTGATTGCCATATGTTGTGTTTTGACTATTGATTTGGCTGTAGCTGTTGTAGCCAGCAGTGAATTGAGTCACCAAACTGGGCAATGCAGCATAGCCCGATTGCAATCCCACATAAAGTCCGTTGAAACCTGTTGTAGCACTGCCGTTGGCCTGTAGTCTAGTTACCGAGAGATTGCCAGTAAAGCCAGTCAACTGTGCTTGCAAATTGGCAATGGTCATTGCCCCAGCAACATCGCCAGCAGTGAGTACTACATTGCCGGTTCGTCCGGCAACTGTCAGTACTGGAGCATTGACTGTGATTTGCCCAGCAGCAATATTGGCAAAATTTTGATTGATTGTGTTAAAGGCAACACGCAAGGGATCTCCGGTTCCGTCCCCGGCTGTGGTACCAATATTAACGTTAGCAAACGACATAAGTTATCCTGTTTGCTGTATTTAGTTATTTTCCTGAGTAAATCTTGCGATTGACCACTTCCCAATTGATACAGCGCCAAATATTTTTGAGATATTTTTTCTTGTCTGCACCGTAGTCTATGGCCCAGGCATGTTCCCACCAATCAATTAGCAAGGCAATATCTGTACGTTCTGCGTGATTTTTGATGGTTTTAATCTGCCCTGAACGGCTCAAATAGATCCAACCCGAGCCCTGAATCTTCATTGCCTCTTCCTCAAAGTCTTTTTTGAAGTCTAGGAAGTTGCCAAAGTGTCGGTTGATCAGCTGTAGGCTTGCTCCGTACGGAGCATTGGCGTTCTTGGGAGGCATCAACTGCGGGAACCAAATGGCATGTAAAAATGCGCCAGCTTTGTTAAAAGTGGGGTCACCCTCGCTTTTGTTGAACCGATCTACGTAGCCCTTGTACAGCTTGCCGTAGTGGTTATCTATATTGCTTTTGCTTAGTACAGGACTCAGTTCACCCCGTGTATAGGGCAGGTCCTTTTGTTCCAAGTGTTCTTTTGCTTCTAGTAGTTCAATTATATCACGCATGTATTATTTATTGCGATACACCACCCGTCCACGATTCATGTCGTATGGCGACATTTCAACGTCAACTGTGTCTCCCAATAAAATGCGTATATTATGCTGTCTAAGTTTGCCACCAATTGTGGCAATGATCTTGTGGTTGTTTTCCAGAACCACACGAAACATAGCATTGGGCAATACTTCTTCGATCTTGCCCGATAGTTTGATTAAATCTTCTTTTGCCACTTTGGCTCGTTCTCCTAAAAAGTTATTTAGCGGCGCTCGATGTCTTCTTCGGTGCAACTGATGCCGTACTGTATTTCTACCAGTGTGCAGGGCTCATCAAAGGGATTGACCAATTGGTGCCAGCCCTGTCGAGGAACAGAATACATGCTGTGGATTTGCAGCTCGCGAGAAGGAAAAGCATAACCGCTGTTGCCCTGTTCGTTTACAATACATCGCCCGCTAGTGACATGCCAGTGTTCTGCTCGGTTATTGTGACGTTGCATACTGAGTTTTTGTCCGGGCAGGATGGTGAGTTCTTTGACTTTGGTGCCTGCTACTTCGTGTAATACACGATAATAGCCCCAGGGGCGCTCGGTCTTGGGTGATTTCCATTCATCAAGAATCCAACTGCTACTGTTGGCTTTGCGGTCTCCGCCCACGCCGAACACAAACTCCACACCCTCTACGGACATTTCGGGGATGTTGTCGGCAGTACGATCACCACCATTGGCAAAGATGATTTCATCATTCGGGTAACGAGTCTTTATATTTTCCAATAACTTAATCGCGCTACCATCACTGTCATCCCAATATGTGGTTCTATCAACAAATTTTAAGTTATTAACCACTGATTCGCGTTCATGCCATGGCATAAATGCTCTGCCTTTTTTGCGTTCAAGCCAAGCATTGCTGTTTAAGCCAACAATTAATATATCACCCAGTTGTTTGG
>TBL_comb47_HYPODRAFT_10002805_pt1 | contig 21196 bp, 24 predicted proteins | sample TroBogypolimnion_40_FD_10682 | JGI IMG/M metagenome (IMG submission 10682) | reverse complement strand
CGGAGCTGCAACCAATCGTTGTTCACCGCCAGCCTCAAACGCAAACAACCTGATGGCTGGAATCTCTATGGCGACGTTCGAGGCGATGTCGTACACATGCACGCCCTGTACCTGCAAGGTCAGTGGCCCTGCGACGCAATCCAAATACAGGAATGTCTCAGAACCCGAGACTTCCGAGAAGGTGACCTTGCCTTGTAGTTCTGAACCACCCAGGCGAAGTTCATTGGCACGCAGGCCAAACCAGTAATCGCCTGGCACCAACGCCTTCAAGTGCTGGGGCAGGGCGATCTGGACACCCCCGGCAAGCTCAATTGCCTCTTCGGTTTTTCTTCCCTGGATAAAGTTCATCGGAGGATCGTTCACAACTAGGGCGACCTGGCGTGATGCCGGTTTGTCAAAGACATGGGCAGGCGTACCCACCTGAAGAATTCTGCCCTCGTGCATAACGACAACGGTATCGCCGAGGAGCATCGCCTCGACCGGCTCGGTGGTGTTGTAGATCACGATCGTTTGATTCTGCTGTGCCAGCAGGCTGCGCAATTCACTGCGCATCTGCTCACGCAACTTGTAATCAAGATTGACCAGCGGCTCATCGAGCAGCAGGACACCCGACTCACGGGCCAGCGAACGCGCCAACGCGACGCGTTGCTGCTGGCCACCGGACAACTGCGAAGGGCGGCGCTTTTCAAATCCGCCCAGCCCAACCTTGTCCAGAACGCTGCGAACCCGCTGACCAATCACGTCCTCGGCCAACTTCTTGCGTCGCAGCGGAAATGCAACATTTTCAAAAACATCCAGATGCGGGTAGTTGATGAATTGTTGGTAGACCATGGCAATGTCGCGTTTCCAGGCTGGCAGCCGTCCGTAGTCCTGCTGATCCAGTTGTATCGCCCCGCGATCCAGGCTCTGCAAGCCGGCGATTGCCCGCATCAGTGTGGTTTTGCCCGCCAGGGTCCGGCCGATAACGGCGGTCAGACTGCCACGCTCGAAGTCGGCATTGATGTTCGCAAGATGCGTCACACCGTTGACAGCAAGATTCAAATCACGTAATTGCAAACTCATTGCTGGTCCTAGCGAATGGCACCAGCCAGCGTACCGTGTGACAGGAAGCGCTCGACCACAAACGCTATGAGCAACAATGGGGCCACCGAAATCAGCGCTGATGCCGACAAACTCCACCAGGGTGTGACCGACGAGTTCAATGCCACAACTGCAACCGGCAGCAACTGTGTGTCGGTAAATGTCAGCGTAAAGGCAAAAAAGAAGTCGTTCCAGCCAAAGATCAGGCAGAACATCCCCGCAACAATGATCCCCGGAACCGAGTTGGGAAGGATCACCCGAATGAAAGCCTGAATAGGTGTGCAGCCGTCGAGCATGGCCATCTCATCGATCTGGCGGGGAATGTTGTTGAAAAAATCGACCATGATCCATACTGCAATGGGCAGCAGGAGTGCCACGTACACGAGAATAAGACCGATTTTGCTATCGAGGAGCTCCAGCCACTTCAGCATCAGAAAAAACGGTATCGCCAGGACAATGGGTGGCATGATGGCTGCGATATGAAAAAGAAGATCAGATCGGCGTTTTTCACAAAACCAGCGCGATAGGTAAAGCGCGACAGACCGTAGGCAGCCAGGGATCCCAGAATAATGCTTATGAAGCTCGCACTTACGGTCACGATCAAGCTGTCGATATAGGGTTTGACAATGTCGATGCCTCCGGCGTTGCCGCCAAACAGACTGCGCCAGCCATGGAGTGACGGCTCATACTGCAGCCATGGAATGTAGGTGGGGCCACCCGTCACCCCGTTGGCTGTCTTGAAACTCGTGGTCAGTGCCCACAGAAAAGGGGTGATAACAAAAATGCTCCAGAGCGTGATGGCAAGGTACTTCAGGAATACGTAGAGTCTGGACATCAGTTGCGTCCTCCAATGAGTGAGCGGTGCAGCAACTTACCGACCACAGTAAGCAGCACGATCATGATGACCAGATAAGTGATGGAGAGTGAGGCCGCGTAGCCAATGTTGAAATCCCGCAATCCCTTGATGTAGATGTAATAGCCTGACGTTTCGGTCGCCGTTCCCGGGCCGCCCGACGTCAGTACATATACCGTCTCCATCAGTTTGGACGCTTCGATCAGTCGGATCATGATGGCGCCAATGGACACCGGTGCCATCAACGGAAAAGTGACGTTAAAGAACGTTCGGATCGGTCCGGCACCATCAATCGCTGCAGCGAGAAAAGGTTCTCTAGGCAAACTGATCAGTCCGGCCAGCAGCAGCAGAAACATGAAGGGCGTCCATTGCCAAACTTCAACCATCATGACGCTTGTCACTGCCCAGCCGCTCGATGTCAGCCATGGATAGGGGCCCAGTCCGATCAGTTGCAGCAGGTTGTTGGCGGGCCCGAGGGACTCGTGAAGTATGGTCCTCCAAATCACCGACATGATGACGGGCGTGGTCATCATCGGGATCAGGAAGAGCAAGCGGAAGAATCGCCGTGCCTTGACGTCGTGCCACACCAGCAGTGCCAATCCAAAGCCCAACACGTACTGGATGATGACGGTACCTGTTGCCATGGCCCCCAGACGTGCAAGAGACTCCCAGAACCGTGTGTCGATCCACAGTGCCGCATAGTTGGTTCCTCCAATCCAGTTCAGATCCGGTGTGATGGCATCCCAACCCGAGGTACTAACCCGGATGGTGAAGATCAACGGAAACAAGATGATGGCCAACAGGGACAGCAAGCCTGGCAGCAGGAATGCAAGCTTGTAAGGTCTCAATCCGGTTTCACCCACGACAACCCCTTTGATGGTTTTGCGGTACCGACTCCGCAGCGGTGCCGCGCCGGAATCGTTTTTCAATGCGATAAAAAGCCGTCAAACCCGTGAGGGTCTGACGGACACAAGCGAAGGCGCGCTCTGAATCAGCGGCCCTTGTCTTCGAGTGCAACCACGTTCTTGTACGCGGCACGAACCTTGTCAACGCCGATCTTTTTGACGATATCGCTCCATTGTTGTGCTACGCCATCGAGTGCGGCCTGCGCTGATTTTTGCCCGGCCATGGCCTCTGACACACCGTTGGCAAGCGTCGACATGAACTGGTTGACGCCCGGCACACGAAGGTCAAACACCCGGTTGTTGCTGGCATCCATTCCGCCCAGCGTCTTTACATAAGACTCTGCAAGACCCTTTTCCCAGCCGAGCTTCGATTCCCAAAACGAGGCCGTGAAATGCGCCTTGCGGTACGGGTTCACGCCAAACCGACCAATCTGCAGATCCAGATCTGCATTGGCTTCGTTGGAGAAAAAGCACAGGTAATCAAAAGCCATGTCCTTGTTCTTTGAAGCCTTTGTTACGGCCGATGTCCACCCCCAAGTGATGTAGGGCGGTGCATTTGGTGTGTCGAAGTGATCCCACTTGCCGCTCACCCGGTTCCATACATCATTGGCGCCCGGAAGCGGTGCTGCAGCAACCTTGTTGCGAATGGGGCTGCCTTGCTCCATGGCTTGGATGAATGCATCGTCCCAACTGTAGCTCATCAGGGTCTGGCCACCGCCGAAGGAGAAGATTTCGTCACCCAGGCCAAAGTTGGTGCCGCCGGGCGGAAAGCTGGCCTTGGCCTTGATGAACATTTCAAGCCCGCGGACCCATCCCGGATTGTTGACCAGTGGCTTCATCGTCGCAAGGTCGAAGAAAAACCCCCCCTTGACATTCGGATTCTTGGCATAGGCAGCAACGCGGCTGATGAATGCCGAGAACATCAGGTCGTCGCGCTTGGTGACTTCGGCACTGCCAAAGTGCGGCTTGCCGTCCCCTGCCCAATCCCACCCGGAGAAAAATGTGGCGACATCGTTGTACTCGTCCCAGGTCGCAGGAACCTTGAGTTCTTTGCCCAACTTTTCCTTGTATTTCGCCTTCATCTGCGGATTGTTGAAGATGTCTGAGCGGTACTTCATGTAGTGGCGGTCACCATCCATGGGGTACTGCACCATCTCGTTGCCCCAAGTGGCCACATCGCGATAGTTGGCGGTGACATCCTTCATGCCGCTGGCAGCCGCGTATGCCGCCGGCACTGGTGCCAAGAAGCTCTGCACGTCACCGATCCACAAGGAGGGATAGAACATCACGTCATATGCGGCCTGTCCGGTTTGAAACGGAATCATGATCCGCTGGTAAAGATCGCCAAACGGAATGTGAACTACGTCAACCTTGGCGCCCGTCAGATCCTGAAACTGCTTTGCATGAAGGTCCGTTGGTTCGCCGATGACTGGCACCGCATGGCTGATGATCTTTAGCGTGCGACCCTGATATTTCTTTTTGGACATGGCATCGTAGGAGCACATGCCAGGTACATCGGTAGCCGACCCGTATTTGGCGTAATCCCCGTACTTGCTGTAATTGATTTCGGTGGCCGATGCCGGCAGACTGCAAATCTGAAGCAGACCGGCCGCTAGTGCGCTTGTTAACACCGGTAACGCTTTTCTTTGCGTCGCAGCGAGCCCAATGTGCAATAACCGGTGATGGCCATCCTCGACGACTCAAAGGTCTGTGCACCATGCATCCATCCCGCTAATAGTGAATTGGAGTAACACATCCAAACGCGCGCTGCTGTGTCCAGGTTCACATCGTGCCCAAGATCTCTCAGTGCCACTTGAACATTGATCGCTTCTTGTCTAAATTCCGTGGCTTCTGGTACTGTTGCCGTGGCCTTGCTACAGATGGACACCAGACGGGCAAGCGTCACTCTCATCCTCTCATAGTCCTCCTGCATCAGTCGCTCAAAGTCAGGGCTTCCAAATTCACGACCAACCGGGGCCATGTTGTCCCAGTCGCGATCTTCAGCGCTCCACCAAATGAACTTTGGGTTGTAAAACCGGTTGTGAAAGAGCTCGTTTACAGTGCGTTTTCGTTGGCGTTGGCTCATGTTCCATCCCTTGAGCGGCCAGGATCAAACAAGTCTTTCCATTCAATGTTTTTCCCCTTTGGCATACTTACCTTGGGGTCTTTACGGATCGCTTCTAACTCCGCTTCTGTGAGCGGCACATCGTCAGTTTCATACTCTGGAGTGCGGTCAGTCAACCACCTGGCAAAGTCGAGCAGGTCTGCATGTTGCGAATCACTGTGCTTGAGGGCGTCGCCAGTGTTCGGACTCCCAACGGGATCCCGCATCACCAGCGCCTTGTGAATTCCGCGATCGATGCCAACCATATAGGGGGAGTAGTCGTCCACAAAAGCAACTGGCTTCAGAACTGAAAGTGCTGCTGCCTTTGAACTTTTCATGGTCGCGTCGTTACCTGTCGTGATGACTTGGTGAATGGGGAAGCCGAGATCCTGAAGGTTTCGAGTCCGGGATGCTGCAAACCAATCGTCCAACGCTGTCACGCATACCAGCTGGTAGCCGTTGGATACCAGAATATTGCAGGCCTCCAGCGCACCCACCACTGTGGGAATGGTGCTCCAGAACTCCTCGTCGAAAACCGCTCGTAGTCGATGCAGCTGTTCGCCGGCAAGTCGAGGCACGCCCCAACGGTCCATGGGCCAATACGCATGGGCATCCTGTAGAGCGGGGTGCTCACCAAACGCGCGCTTCCATGCAGCACCATAGGCAGTTGCATAGTCGAGGAGGACACCGTCGCAGTCGATGGCTATCGTGAATTCTTTGATGGTCATATTGGCTGTGCCTCCGCAAGAACTTTGGCCCGGAATTTCTCAGTAAGCGCGTTGGGAGTCAGTACGTCCACAGAAACGCCTAGTAGTTCCGACAGCTCACGTTTGATCGCGCTAATGTCGAACAGCGTCGTCTCAGGCGTCGGGTCGACGAGGATGTCCATGTCGTGCAAAACGGAACCAAATACCCTGGCATTTTGGGCGCGGTGAGACTCCACGATTCCGCGAATGGCAACACGGTTTTCAGCCAAGGCGTCTGATGGTTTCAAGTTTTCTCCTTACGCCGGCTATGCTCAATATCACGATTGATGCGCTTGTACTCGGCGCCTATGCCCTTGATAGAACCAACCAGCGGTGCAAAGCACATCCGCACGCTGCCCCGGAAAATGCGGAGGATCTGGCGTGAAAGGTTCATCACTGTCTCTAAGCCAGCGCATGCGAAACCATTTGGCTTCGGTTCTGCTCTTCAAGGATTTTGTAGTCGGCCAACCAGTCCGCCTGACTATACACATAGTCGCCAAACTCGTCCATGAGGCTCGATTCGCGCTTTACCAGACGACGGGCAATATGCGTGAGGTCCAGTAAATCCGATTCACTTCGCACCTCGAAGGGGGCACATAGGCTCAAGCCTTTGCACCAGCTATACCAGGAAATTTTCATAAACGGACGAATTTCAAACGCTACCTCCTGACCGACCAGGCGCTCTGTTTCAGTGAGAAGGTCGAAGTAGCTTCGCCAATCGTCAGTTGTAGGCTTCTGGGTCCAGCTCACGATTTTCTTGCGCGAGCGTCCGACCTTCTTGTAGTTCGGTGTTGCCTCGCCAAACGGATCACTTTTCGGGTGAAGATGTGCCACGCGGCGCATGGCCTCTTCTTCGACCAGGTCGTGGTACCGGTGACGGGGGTGGGTCCACCAGAGCGCCACCCGATAGTTGTTGACGCTGAAAACAGCGTCATCCCAAAACGAAAGGGTTTCGGGTGTCATGTCGTGGTAGAGATGACGCACGATGATGCCATTCGTGAATTGGTCACCAGACGTGTTGCGGTGGTAGAGCCAGGCTCGCTGCTTCATGGCTTCAATTGCGAGGTTTTTCATGCTCAATACGCTAATGCGGACTCGTCTCCGGCACCGCAATCACAATGTTTCGTCAAAACAAGCCTCCCCATCGAGCAATGTCTCGCGTGTTAGTAGGGCCTTTGGCCTTCCTATTGATACGACGTTTACTCGCGCTTTCGATTTATGCTTGGGGCCTTCAATCGCCTCCACTGCGCTGCGCTCTTTGGGAGTAAGGGAAGAACGGAGCTGATCATTTTGAACTTTGCTTTCAAAGCGATCAAGCATCTCATCTGAATGAATCACGTTGTTTTGCGGCATGCTTTGAAAAGGACACCACAGATCAGGACGAGCCATTTTTTTGGTAATGGATTGCTCAGTCAGCAAGTTGACGGTTTCACGGTGCATAGAATACTCAGCGCAACGTTGAGCCCTTTCAATGTCTGCAAAGGTGATAGTCGCCTTCTGCGCTTTGCGTTGCATCCGATATGCGAGTACCAACAGATCTACAAGACGGCGGTTTACACCAAAAGTGAATTGATGCAAAGCCTCACTATCTTGGGCTGCATTGAGCCGAAACACATCCGGACCAACAAGAAATAATTCATTGAGTAGTTCGGTCCAGTCGGCACTGTCGTAAGCGCAGGGATGCAGCACTATCGGATTGCTCAATAGCCGATCCTTGTCTTGGTCTGGGCGCCTCTTCAATGTGTGAATCAAGCTGTAGTTGGATACAAAGACCAATCGTGGTCCGAGGGTCCATAGCTGATAGAGCAACTTAGTTATCAATGCAGTTGCGTCTTGGCTATGAGTAAGAAATTGGAATTCATCAGCGAAAGCGACACAGACGCCATCTCGATGAGCTCTCCGTCTGGCCTTTTTGAGTAGCCTGACCAGATCATGGCTTTTTGGGCTGGGAGCCGATTCAAATTGCTCGTTAAGATTACAGTTGGCTGGCTCCAGAATTGGGCGCAGCAGTTGATTGATTGACGCCCTTTCATTCACACGCATGTACCAACCTGGGATGTTGGGTATGCCATCCACACCAGCAATGTTGTTGGGCGGAAAAATACCAATGAGTCGTTCGAAGGCCCTGACCAATTGGGTCTTCCCGGCCCCTGCGAGTGCGGTGAAGCAGATCGGCATAGGATTAGTACTCGGCGCAATGTCGTCGTACACGCCACCGACATAACTCTGCGCGTCATGAAAATGTTCCATCGCGTGCGCCCGCCCGATGCTGCTGAAGCGCCTCAAGATGTCGCAGACATTCGAAGTCGGGAAATACACTTGCTTTAAGCCAGCCTCCAACCGCCTTGCATCGACATCGGGTGAACCGACACCAAGGCCAATAATTGGCTTTGCGGGTATCTTGATGCGATTGGCAATGAAGTCATTGCTGGGACTCTCGGGAAACCTGTCTATCCAAATCGTGGCTGGCGTGGCAGATTTCATGCGCGTTTCTCCTTCCGCACTGGGCCTTTCAGCACTCGTTCCTCATGAGCAGTCGTGCCGGATGGTCGCTTGGGAGCGCCCGTTTTCATCTCTCCTGCATCCCAATCCTTGCCAACAGCCTCTTTGAACATTCCTCGATACTCAGCCTTCGCTGCCTGTGCACTCTCACGCGTGGTGGATTCAATACGCGCCAGCTCTATGTTTTGATCCAGTAGCTGGTCCAGCGTCATCATGAGCTGCCCCGCATCGTCACGCAGGCGCAGCACAGCATTCAACTCCATTATTTTTCCGGCATTTTCGATCCAGAGCGTTCGTACAGCCATTTGTAAAACGTACCCTCTGACTTCCAGATCCAGACCAGGACGTGCTCGTTCCAGCAACCCAGATGAGGCAAGTTCCTCTGACCTGAAACACTTCTGCCCGAGCCATACGCCGTCATTGCGGACCATCATTTTCGTCGGTGTACAAAACGCCCGAACTGCTTGATCGAACGGAATTGAAACCCCGTCTGTTCGCATCCGATTGGACATGTATTTCCACAGGTTGTGCGGCGTTGCTGGCAGCCCATAATGGCTAAAGTGCTCAATCATGTCTGGCGTGAGCCGTTTTGAAACACTACTGGTGTGGTTATCGCTGCAAGCCCGCAGGACCTCGCGTCGCGCCATCTCCATGGCATTTAGCCGGCTAAGTTTGAATTTCTTTGCTCCCTGAGTGTGCGTTTTCTTCGGTTGGCTACTTTCAACAAGTGCTTTGCTCTGACCACTGTTGCTTGGGGTTATTTCACGCATTGGGAAACTTTCCTCAAGTTCTGTAGCGAGGTCCTTGCTTCCAGGTCCCCGGTCGCTGGTTAGACTCTGGGAAAGTCCTTGGGCCGGCCATTCTTCGTCAGTAATTGGAAGGCCGAAGAGCTCGCCAAGCTTCGATTTCGGTATAGCCATGGAAAACAACATGGCACGGTAGGCTTCAGATGTCTCACTGCCTAGCGACATCCCGATTCCAACGACCTCTCCCGACGTTGCACAAATTCCACGCGCGACGCACAAGACCGACATTGGGTCATCCGAGTACATGCTACTTGCACGGTCGCCTACGCGAAACGCATCGACCTCGAGGCTCTCCAATAGATTCGAAAGCCTTTCAGTGTAGGCTCCCTGATGCGGCAGACTATGCTTCACGCGTTCCTTGCCATACAGGGTCGCCTGGACCTGTTTGAGCCCTTTGAGGTCGATGACGGCCTTGCGAAATTGGTAGTAGCTTGGGAATGGCAAATTCTTGGGGTGATAGATCCGAAAAAGACCGCCTTCCTTCTTTTCAACTTTGCAACCCATGTCTTGAACGAGCGTGTCCGCATGAATGTCGGTCATGCGTACGCCCAATCCTGCCCGCTTGATGTATCCATGGAATATTGCTTCTCTCATTTTGTGGGTCGGATAGCCATAGCTGCTGCCTGCATTTAGGCAAGGCCTGCCAAACTTTCTATCTTCATGTGCAGGCGCCTCTCTAGACCACCGGCCAGCATTGAAAGTTGGCTTCTTTAAGGACCAGATGTTTCTTCCATGCACTAAATAGGTGAAGAACCAAAGTTGGACACGGTGTGGATTTTGTGGGGGACTGCATTGAAGAGCATGCTTTGAAAGTACTTTCATTGGATTCTCACTTAGAAGAACTAGATTTGAATTCGCGACCATCAGTGAAATGTGCTGGTACCGGTCGTTTACCTGATCGCGATAGGTTCTTTTGGCACTTTGACGCTCCATTTCAAGCTCGTCAAAGTTGGTTCCGTCCATATCCGAAAGCCATGGGGGCAATTTTTTCGGGTTCACTGAGGGAACAATTAGTGGAGGGATTGAGGTCAATGCCGCTTCAAACTCAACTCGTGTCAAGCTCATCAAATACACGCGCCACTCTGACTTCCTCCTGGAGAACCAACAGAACAGGCATTCACCGGAGTTTGGGTCGCTTCGCACGAGATAGTAGGTTTCGGTTGCCACCATCGACCCATATCCATTTGGTGCACGGAATTGATTTCCACTAGTCATGACGCGCTCCGGATGAACCAGGCTGAGTATTGCTCCAGTACATCTTTGATTTCGGGTTTGAGTGGCTGATCCATGAGTAGGGGTTGGTACAGATCCACACGGATTTCCCTTCTCCAAATTCCCTGACGCAAGACAGTTTGTACAACTTGCGCATCAACCGCGAACAGTTGACTCAGCTTCTGAATGTGTTCAAAGATAGGAGGAGACGTACCTATGGACTCAACAAATCCGTCCGTAATTCTTCGTCGCTCAGCAGTATCGAGAGCGACGCGGCGCCCGTGGTGCAGGAATAGCTCCGCCAAGTTCGCAACAACATGCTTATTGATGGCCTCGCCCGCAACTTGAACCGTTCTGATCTCAGCGTCAGCGTAGTATTGCTTTTCCAATTCGTGACGTTCGTCATCGTCCTCCACGGAGTCACCCTGGGGTAAAGCATTTGCTGCTCTTGGACCTCGCTTTTTGAAATCCTTGTACTTATCCTTAACGGTCCAATTTACACAAAAGACGCCCAGTTCATCCTGTCTGAATAGCAGTAGATCACCAATATAGGGAAATGGTATCCATTGCCACTCTCCCGTCTTTGGGTTCTGAAATTTGACCTTTGGGTGCTTCTTGAGACGTCCCATTCTGTTGGCAACATCCACAGTACCTTTTAGTGATGGCCAGTGAATACCCTGTGCTCTAGGATGGCCAAACAGGAAGTGGGGCCGAGGTCCAGTTGACAGGACTTTTTCTTCCTGAATTTCCCAAGTATTAGGGTCATGCAAGGCTAGCAAGCCAGCTGCCTTTTCTGGAAGTGAAAGCAGATGCATGTCTCGCCCGCCAAGCTTTTCCGGTACCAAAATGCTTGGTCGGCTGATTCCAGGCGCCTCCTTGGGTGTGGCAAAGATTGCCGCAACATAGTCTTTGCCCCAATGGTCGACGGCTTGGCGTTTCCTGATAGCGGTCAGCCTCTGAATGTTGACCTTTACTTGGGCCATGCGCGACCACCTACCCGGTTCAATATTTGGCCAACGACATGCTTACGAGCCGGAGGTCTGTACGGGCTTGTTCTTGCCGGATGTGAGATCCTTGAATGGATTTCTTGGGTCAGAATTTCAGTCATGATGTTTGTGCCGACGATTCCTGCAATTGAGCAGGGTTGAAGGCCTAAAGAAATAGTGAATGGATGGGCTTGACTTCCCGTCCAACATGACTGAAACTACAGATTCCACCCCGTAGCCTGTCTTCGGACAGAAAGCCGATAGATGCCAGCATTCATGCTGGCATTTTTCGTTATGGGTTTCGTTTGCGTTTATGTGCTTCTTCCGTCCCCCCGTTCATTGGTGTCGACGGCGTTAAAGCCAGTCGCGGGCTGCACTAGGCGAGACTCATACCAAGCGTCAACATCTGAAGGTCGCCACCTGCGTTGCCGGCCAATCATGATGAACGCCGGGCCTTCTTTTTTTTCAATAATGCTCTCTAAGGTACGCCTGGATACTCCAAGCATGCTTGTCAGCTGATGTGCGTCCAATAGTGCTTCCATGTGAATATTTGCATAAAGATGTTGTCTTCTGCAAAGGTAACCTACTGGATGCCTTCAGTCACGAGAAATGTGACAACAGTCGCGGCAACTTTTGTCCCGATGTCGCACAGTGCAGATACAGTTACAGTTACAGTTACAGATTGAAGAACAGTTGACTGAATATGACTGCATCCCTTCCTATATTGCACTGGGTCAATCCACAAAATGCGCTTGGAATCAGACCTGCATTCTGGCGACTCAGAAAGGCCGGCAGAGACATCTTTGACGATGGTTACCTAGATCCGCCATTGACATGGATCCAGGGTGTGCTGGGCCCCAGGGACTATTGGATTCTCTGCATTGAGGCCTATGAACTTCTGAGGCGTGCATGCGAGGTTCAGTGTGACCGCGACACTGAGTTCAATGCGCCTCAGGGTGCTCCAAATTTTCCGCATGCCTGTACTGCGGCAAATGGACTCAGTGCGAGGGAGTTGGTTGACTATTTCCCACCTCTTCAATGGCCATCAGTGGATGGTCTCGCGAAAGGCACCGAGAACTTTAGACCAGCGCTCAATTTAAAGATTGCGCCCGCCGATGGCTCTGGACTTGGCTGGAACTTGTGGTGCAACAAATGGAGGCAAGCGGCAGTACGTCATGCGCCTTTTTTCCAGGAGTCTATCTGTGACCCCTACTTACTAATTCAGTCGAGCTATCTTTGGATCTGTGGCATTCTGCGGGCGGGAGAACAGGATTCTGACGAGTTTTCTGCTGCTTTGACAGCGCTTGGCCTCGGTGCGTTAGGTGCTTTTCCCCGCATCGAATGTGATCTGTGCTTCAGACTTGCAATTTCCCAACGTTTGCGGTGTAGGCATCACAGCGACTCTCTACTTGTTAGAGGAGATGGAGAGACAAAGAATATTCAAAACAGTGCGGAGGCCCGGCGCGCGTGCAAGCGTCTAAATTGGCCTGAAGAAAGACCTAACTTTCGGTTACCTAGCTGGCCTACAAACGAAGAAGAGGTCCTCTGTGGCTTGCTGTGGCCATTGAATGGAAAACAACTTCTGGAGGAGACATCGTCGCTGACAAGCGTTCTGATGCAATGTCCAAGCGTGCTACTGCTGTTGCCCAACGACATTCTGGAACTCGATGCAAATCACATTCTGTTTCACTTGCGATCTCGTCTGGACGACTGCGAATGGAACATAGAGGCCTGGGTAGGAAAGCTCTTCACTGCAGAGGAATGGCTGGCCTCATTGAAAGTCGTGGCGCCCGGGTCTCGGCCAAAAGTCTCTAAGAAAAATATCGAACGGTTTCAACAGGCTGAATCAATGTTGGCACGAAACATGAGAAAGAGTGAAATTGCAAAAGCGCTTGGAATTTCTCCTAGCAATCTAAGCAAGATACTTCTCTCCGGAAGTACAAAGTTACCTTGAACTTTGGCAACTCGTTTGGTAATCTTGTCTCATTCTGTTCAGCGCGAACGTGACATCTACGGATCTCTTCCCAGGCCCAAGAATCAGGTCTTGGCTGCCCAACGAAACTCTGTTTAGCTTGGCGAGCCGACAGCACGTGCTATCAGGAAACTGGAGCGCGTCCGAAACCTGCCACCAATTGTTCGGTCATGCGCGAAACGGCTGTGCCCATGACTTCCCTACCAACCTGGATGCGCTTGTCGAACGCACCTCTGGTCAGCTCGGCAATGCAGAGGAGATTGTTTATGGGCATACCATGCTGCCGTTTTACTTCACGTTTCGCAACGACATCGACAAGAGAAACGCAATGGCGTGCGCACGGAGCGGCGGCATAGCTGGGTTGAAAGCGCGTCTAGGCATCCTAGCCAGCCGCTTTGGTGCAAGCCATCCACTCAAGGCTTGCCGCGCTTGCATGGCAGTTGATGTCGCCAGCTATGGTACTTCCTACTGGCACCTTGATCACCAATACCCTGGCGTTCGGATCTGCCCGCTGCATGACCAAGTTTTGCAAGCTAGCAGCGTCAAAGTAACGGGCCTCGGACGTTTCCTTTGGTATTTGCCGGCTGAGGCGGACCTCCATCCTCCGTTGGCATCAAATGAATCCCTGCTGGCATTTGCCGAGGAAGCCAAGACTATTGTCAAATCGTTTGGTGAGTGCGCAATCGAATCAGCAAGGCTGGCTGCAACATTCCATTTCGACCGCGAGCGACTGGTCAGACTATATCTGACCGGATGTATGGAAGCCGGTCTGGCATCCGATAGTGGTCGTCAACGACACGATCTCATTGCCAAGGCAATTCTTCCCCTTTGCCTGACCCTCAGAGGGATACCGGAGTTGGAGTCGCTTCCAAGCGATGCAGATCAAGTCCTTCGGCAGTTCTCACGCATTTTGTCAATGGATCGCGCTCCTTCGCATCCGTTCCGGCACTTCGTGATGATCTTGGCCCTCTTTGGCAGGTGGGAACTGTTTTGGAAACGCTATGTGGGTTTGCACGGAGAGGCCATACCAACTGATCGACGACATGTTCCCCCTGTTTTGAAAATTGAGCCTCCGCCGGACAATCGTGTCCAACGTTTCCTGGACCTTATTCAAAATCAAAAGGTCAGTATTTCTGGAGCGGCGGCTGCCGTCGGCATCGACACGCAAACAGGGCTGGTGTGGGCAACAAAAGCCGGGCATCCCATAAGCCGTCGTCCCAAGATTCTGACTGCAGACGTGATGGCCGGCTTGACGGCGGCCTTGCGGATCGGAAAAGACAAGCAGATCGTTGCGGCGGAATTCGGTGTATCGGTCCAAACCGTCACCCATGTTCTTCAAACTGAAATTGGCCTCTCCGAAAAGTGGCATGGCGCCAGATTCGCCAAATTGCAGCGCCTTAGTAGAGGACGATGGGCCAAACATTTTTCTAAATACCCTGGGGACGCTCAGCAAGATTTTAGAAGATCGTCACCGGCGTCATTCATGTGGCTGTACAGAAATGATCGCGAATGGTTAGCACAACAAGTTGCGTCGCTTCAGCTCCGCGCAGGAACAAACTACTCGAACGTCCCTTGGGATGCGCGCGACCGGACGCTTGCAAGTCAAGTTCTCCAGGCAGGGCTGGCGATCAAGTTGGCCCAAGGAGCAAAGCGAATAACACTCGGCCAAGTGTGTCAAAAGGTCTCTGGCTTGAAGTCCAAGTTGTCTCAATTGAAGTCATTGCCACTAACCCGCAATGCCATTTCCTCGGTCACGCGATTTGTCGCGTTGGTTGAGTCAAGCGACCTGATCTAGTCGAAACTGCACGACTTTCCGGTGCCCCGCTGACTGGCACAATCGTGAATTTTTCCGATGGAGTCTTTGACGCAACAGGGGATTTCTTAACTTTCGCATCCAGCGCCCGCAACCGGAGCTGTGGCGCAACCACGTTCGCCAGGATTTTGGCTATCGCTTTCGACACACGCGTGCTGCACTTGCGAAGTAGCATTTCCAATTCAAAAACTTCGATGCATTCCGCTGCGCACGCGTCGACAATTCCTTCACCTCTGGCGAAACGACTGAAAGCCCTCCACTTGCCCGCTGTCTGCAGATCGGCTAGGCTTGGAAGTCCGGCTGAGCACATCATTTCAGACAAGTGAGTCCTATCCAAGTTCAGTCGCTGGGCCATGTCATTGACAACGCCGTTGCACGCAAGGTAGGTCTCCCAGATTTCTCCCTGCCAAAATTCTGATCCTCGTTTGGGGCCTGTACGGCCGAAGCGCAGTTCTTGCTTCAGTTGATGCGGTGAGCTCAGCGCGTTCATCGCCTCCTCCGCGGAGTCGTATAGCGCAGCAAGCGCCATAGCGTATGCATCCCCAACGCCTGCCACTACCTTCATAGATCCCAAACTATCCATTCGTTGAAAGAATTGCGCTGGCGATTTCGTTTTCCAAAGGGGCAGATGCTGGTTCAGCCATAACGTTGGTGCTTGCTCACCCAAGCGGTCACTTAGCAGCGGGCGTTGCCCAGTTTTGCTGATACGCAGTCCAATGGATGCCGCGCGGATTGCCAGTTGACTATTGATTTGCTCAACCGGAAACGGCCGATCTCTCAGCAACAAGGCAGAAGATATGTCTACATAGCGGCACAAAAAGCCAGTTTCAGGGAGTTCTGGCACTGCGACGTCTAATGTATTGAGTTTGCCCTTTGTCAGCCAGATGTGTGGCGCTCGGGAGAACGGCAACGGATCATCGACCTGAACCAATGGACATCCATGGACAGAACACCAATCAACCCCAATGAGATGGTGTGTACGCCTGAACCAACTGAAGCGCTGTTCTTTTAAGTCCTCTTCAATGCATCTTTCACAACAAAATGCCCCACGTCGTTGGGTGAGCATGCCAAGCCGCCGCGAATAGGAATGGGAAACATCGTCACCGTGCAAGTGGTCAGTTCCTGCCTTTGATGCGACTCGCAATGCCGGAAGCATAGAGTGATGCCGTGCATATTGCATGGGCGTCATATTTGACAAAACGGCCAATTGATGAAGCCTGGGTATGGCAATAGCGTCCTGACTCTGGGATCCCAGCACTGACTTAATCCACTCATCAGTCTCTTTGGCCGAGGAATGCCCTTCAAGCCACGCAACTCGGCCCTCGTGGCCGACTGCCAGTTCATTGGGCATTGGTGCGACAACCATCATGGTCTCCTTATTAATGTTCTTGTGGGTGAGCGTGACGGGCGCTAGCGACGCAGATCGGCTGTCGTTTTTGGAATGGGCCATCGTGCGGGATGGACTGCGTCAATGGCATCCCATGTGCCCGAGCGCTCGGAGAGATCCAAGCTACCGGTCCACTGTCAGGCCTGACAGCTGCCAATAATTCAACAGCAGACAGTCGCTCTTCGCTGTTACGCTGCTGCGTTACCCAGTCTTCAAGATGTCGTGCTGCGAATGTGGCGTTCGTCCACCCATTGAAACGCGAAAGCCTGGCTCGATAACTCAGGGCTAACTTGTCGGGCTGGATGGATAAGGGGCAAAAGTCAGTCAATTTACACACTCCTTCTCGGTATCAAGTTGTAGGTGTATTGGCTTTAGTGCTGCCAGGGATCGAATGACACAGGCTAGGGCCCGGGCATGCATAGCAGTGCCATCCCAAATGGCAGACAGTGCCTCGATCAATTCCTCATTCGCCCGGACGGCATCAGTCGAAACGCCGACGTCAAACTTTTCAACATAAAGGCAGACTTCCTCGAACAGTCGTGACTGACGCTGCCCGCGTCCCGCCAGGATTCGACTTACCTGTGGCTGGCTAGCTCCAACGGCGCTGGCAATCTGAGATTGCGAGATGCCCTTATGGCGACAGATCTCAGCCGCTCGCAGGCCTCTTGCGGTGATCAACTCTAATGTCATTCATAGAAAATAACATAAAGCATAAACGCATGGACATTGTGGCCGAAAATTGGAAACGAAGTCTGTGGCTAACCAAATGCGAGCTCATCCATTGCGCAGGCCATACTTAGAGGCGTCCTCTCAGTCTGCATAGGTGTCGGTCAGCTTGGCAATTTTGAGATGACTCGGTCCTCAGATCGGGCAGCTATTGAGGATGTGGACGCCCTTGCTGCGGCAAGTCGCCGCATGGTGCTTATTCAACGGAAATGACTGTTTCGCACCAAGATTCCTTTGTCACGACGACCACATTTGGTGAGTCTGGGTCTGTGGGATTGGTTCGATATCGCGAGATGATCTGGCCGAGAGTCTTCATGCTCTTTATGTTTTGCTTTAGCTCAGGAGCGGTGACTGCGCCGTGCTCGTTGATGGCGTGCCTCGCAATAAGGTCATAGGGCTGTCGCTTGAGGACCAACCTGGCACTCTCAGTCAATTTCAGGGTGCCCAGCAAAAAATTGGTTTGCATAATAAATTCTTCCTATTTCTTCTCAATGTCGATGGTGGCCGTTGTAGGGGGCGTTCTTACTCAAGTGGTTTATCCAAGACTAGTGTTGTGCCCAAAGCTGCAGCCTAGTGCAGCCGGTTTTTTTGGCGAGTAGGCCGTGTCTTGCGAATTCCATGCAGGTCATGGTTGCGGTAAACGGTCACCACAGGGCCATCGTTTGCAACAAGGGCATGAATGCCCTCACAAGCCTTCAGATCAACACCATGAGATGCATAACGGGCAACCTCCTTTCGCCCGATGACGCAAAAGGTAAGGCCTTTCGCATGAATGCGGCGTCCATACCTCAAGACCTGGGCAATCGCATTTGTCGGTATTCCCCGCTGTTGCATGCGCACTGCAGCATGTGCGCTTACTGGTGTTTCCTGGCATTGCTGTGATGTGACGGTAGCTGTTGTCATTCGAGGCTCCTGTTGGTTGTGCAAGAGTTATTGCGATCTTCGTGCCAAACCAATTTGAGCTAAAAATCCAATAAGATCAATTACTTACGAAAAAACAACCTTGTCAGATTTGTAAACTAAATTGCATTAAGTAAAAAAATTGAAATTACAGCAAGTCTGACGTTGCTGGCGGGTCCACGTTCTTTAGCGCACGGGCGAAGTCAAGCTGATCTTGTCCTACCGTCCATTCCACCTGACTAGAAGCTTCATGGGGACAATTCGGAAGCAAGTTGAGCACAAACCTTTCGCCGATCATTTGCAGTAAATTTATTTACATGTTCGCATTTTTGTTTATGATGGCCAGATGGCAACTCAAAACTGGCTCGTGTCTTGGATAGGAAGTGCAGATCACTCTGCAGCCGAAGGAACCATAGCGTCTGGAGTGGGGCCCATCGCGTCTGCATTGCTTGGAGTGACGCGGTATGACCGTGTGTGCCTACTAACAAATTTCGGTCATGAGCGTGGTAAGAAGTTTTGCGAGTGGCTTGAAAGCAAATGCGGTTATGACGGCAATGCTGTGGACCTTCAGGAAATAGAACTGATCAGTCCGATTCACTACGCATCTATTTACACCCAAGTCAGCAAACATTTGAAAGACCTGGGTCTGCCCCGCGACGATGTCACACTCACTTTTCATCTGAGTCCTGGCACGCCAGCTATGGTGGCAATATGGATCATGCTGGCGAAAACTCGCTTCCCAGCAAAGTTGATCCAAACGTCACGCGAAGGCGGCCTCGAATCAGTCGACTTTTCGTTCGACCTTGCTAGTGATTTCTTGCCCGAATATCTACAGCGTAGCGGCGAGCGCATAGAACGGTTGGCTCAGGGTCCCAAGGAAAGTACCCCCCATTTCAACAAGATCGTTCACGGTAGCTCATCAGTAAAGAAGCAAATTTTGCTTGCCCAGCGAATTGCCGCCCATGATGTTTCGGTCTTAATCCTGGGAAACCCATCGTGCAACAGTAGCTTCATGCGGTTACCCCGTGCGTTGGCAAACAGGTAGCCATGATGGGCCTGGGCCGCGCCGAACACCTGCACCACCCGTGCCAACAAACGTTCCGTACCCATACGCATGTCAATCGGAGCGGTGGCCAGCCACAGCGCGTCGATGCGGATCATCGCAGCCACTCGCGCAACCAAGCGCCACAATCGCCTGCCAGTTCGCTGGGCCACATCACAGTGACCGAGGATGTGCCGCGCCGCAATTCCATGCGAATTTCTGGCATGGCCGCCACAGCCACAGGTTTGGTGGAAGCGGGTTCTGGCTCCGTGCTCAAGGTGACCGGAACAAACGCCTGTGGCTGAACGACCAGCATTCCCTGGCTATGTTCACGTATCCATCGGTGCACGATGTTGGTATTGATTCCATTTTGCAGAGCAACTCCAGCAATGGACGCGCCGGGCTGTGCGCATGTCTGGACAACCTGCAGCTTGAGTTCAGGACTGTAGAACCGCCGCTTCGGGAATTGGGTGGTGCGAGCTTCGCTCGCCATGGTGTGCATGATGTTCATCGCGCACACTATCTCCACTCATCAGTCGACCTTCAAGATGGGATGCCCAGCCGTACATGGACGCTCCCGTTTTGCCAAGCTTTCAATTCATGATGGTTTGAAGGTAAAGATTGCACCCGTACATTCGGACTTTAGCTGTGACTTTGGGTCACTGTCCCTGATGGGATTCGCTGGTTGACGCCTCGATCGCTTACACGCACTCTGGGTGCCCCGGCTGGCACGGGCTTTGTCAACCACGGTCTGACCTATCTTGCCATCACTTCATGATCGCCTGAGCAATCGGTGGTTCAGTTCTCCCTGCTTTGTTCTTCTCGCTCCTTGCAACCAACCGGTCTGACTATGGGGCCGCTTTGGCGGCCGCGTAGTCAAACCGGAACTCTCGATCGTGGGCCAACAATGCCCATACGATGCGCGCATTTTTGTTGGCCAGCGCCACGGCCGCCACATTCTTGTTCCGTCGATTAACTACTCCGTTAATCCAACTGCAGGATTCTGGCTTCTGCTGCGCCCGGTAAATCACTGAACGCGCGCCGTGAATCAATAGGGTTCGCAGATAGGTATCACCACGTTTGCTGATACCCAGCAGGTTCTGTTTGCCGCCACTGGAGTGCTGTTTGGGCACCAGGCCCAGCCATGCGGCAACCTGACGGCCACCGTCAAAGTTCTTCGCATCCCCCAGTGAAGCCACCAGCGCGCTGGCGGTGATGGGGCCAATGCCTGGGATTTGTGCCAACTTGCTACTGGCATCACTTTGGCGATGCCATTTCACGATCTGCGACTCCAGTTCATCGACCTGCCGGTCGAGCTCCTTCAAATGGTCCAGCAGTCGCTGCACCAGGAGCCGAAATGAACCTGGCAATTCGTTGCTGGCATCTTCAATAAGTTCAGGTACGCGGGACGCGATGTAGCCAATTCCCTGTGGAACGATTAGGCCAAACTCCGACAACAACCCGCGAATCTGGTTAGCCTGGGCCGTTCGCGCCTTCACAAAGCCCTGACGGACCCGATGCAGCGCCAAAACCGCCTGCTGCTCTATGTTCTTGATCGGCACAAAGCGCATATTTGGTCTTGATACCGCTTCGCATATTGCCTCAGCATCAGCGGCATCGTTCTTGTTGGTCTTGACGTATGGCTTAACGAATTGAGGCGCCATTAACTTGACGGTGTGGCCAAAGCCTTGCAGTTTGCGAGCCCAGTAATGTGCACTTCCACAGGCTTCCATGCCAATCAGGCAAGCAGGCAGATTTACGAGAAACTCGGCCATCTGGTCGCGCCGAATCTGCTTCTTGATGACGGCCTTGCCAAACTCATTGACTCCGTGCAGTTGAAACACATTTTTAGCCAGATCGATGCCTACTGTTGTAACCTTCATATCGGACGCTCCTGTCTGTTTAAGTGGTTGATTTGCATCTCCACTTTGGCACATTACGATGCCGTTTAGGTGGGAGCGTCCATCCCATTGCTTACAGATAACTTTTGATTACTGATTTAATTCTCAATTTACCGGTTTAATTACTACGATCATTAACGACATGCTTGGACGCTTGGCTATTCCACGGTGACCGACTTCGCCAAATTTCTGGGCTTGTCCACATCCGTGCCGCGGGCGCAAGCGGTGTGATAAGCCAGCAATTGCAGGGGCACCACGTGC
>TBL_comb47_HYPODRAFT_10002803_pt1 | contig 21222 bp, 20 predicted proteins | sample TroBogypolimnion_40_FD_10682 | JGI IMG/M metagenome (IMG submission 10682) | reverse complement strand
CTCCGATAGTCTCCGCAAAATTTGTCCCCAGATCACCATCGATGACGCCACCAACGCCTCCGATAGTCTCCGCAAAATTTGTCCCCAGATCACCATCGATGACGCCACCCGAAAGATACGTTCCGACATCCCCGACAACAACTCCACCTGGAAAATACGTTCATCCACCCACCCAAAAAGAGTATATTCAAGCACCGAAACGACCGAATCGTGATAGAGATTATGAAGAACGAGAGACAAGAAAGGTCGTCATACGAAGTCCTAGCAATTCGCCTCCTCGGGACCGGGCGCCGGCTTCTTCTTCGGCTTCGGCTTCGGCTTCGCCTTTACCAAAGAACGATATGGAAAAAATGGTGTCAGTCTTCCTAGACAAGATCGGCGCGAATCCCGACCGCAAAGTCGGCCATGAACTGGAAGTCCGTTTCGGCACAAATTATAAAAAAAGCAAACCGCTTTCGAAACTGGACTATGACGCAACCGTCAAGCAATTGTATGCCGCGGGATTTACCACAATTTTACCCGAAGGATTACATATGTTGCGTATACAACACGTATATAAAGACAAGCGCACGGGCGACGACAAAGTGTCCAATATTCGCGCCGAAGTGGCGGGGATCGATCTCGTCCAGGAATATTGCCGCACCAATAGTCTCCAAAAGATTCTCGATATGCCGTCAACCGTCATTGCCAAGTCCGACAAAATCAAATTCACGAAAAAGCAGTCGATTCAGATGGAGGACGGCAAATATATGAAGCCCGTCGATTTTCACGATATGAGTTTCCGCGTGGATTATAAAACGGAAGAGGATTACGGTCCGCGGTCCAACAATGTGAAAAACATCGTCGCCGAATGGGCGGATTATAAGAAGCGATTTCGTTATATTAATCGCGTGCGATTCCAGCACGCCGAATATCCCGTGTTCGCCGATATTAGTATTATCAAAAGCGGCAACCAGAAAAACCATATCCATATTCCATATTATACTATCCAAGAATCCGGCACATTTACCAACCAAGAAACGTTCGAAATCGAGCTGGAACTCGACACCAAGAGTGTCGGAAAACCGACGCAATATAATTCGGTTAAATCAGTTTGCGATGTCCTCCGCAAATGTATTCGCATAGTGCTTTCCGGACTTCAGCATACGAATTATCCCATCGGATTCGACGAGCGCGATCGGACGCTCGCGGAATATATGAAAACGATCCACGGCGAAGAGCATATGAAGACATTTCAACGGCGAATCGGCACGGGCGACTTCATCGGGCCACCATCGGTCACTCTACAAATCGAGAATATTGGCGAAAAAACGGCGGAATCGAATATGCCGAATGTGCGCGATCATTATACCGTCACTGACAAAGCCGACGGGGAACGCCGAATGATGTATATTGCCGAAAATGGCCGCATATATATGATCGACACCAATATGAACGTGATTTTCACGGGCACATATATCGAGATGAAAACGGACGAGAAAAAGACGGCGTCGCTGTTCAATACGCTGATCGACGGCGAATATATCAAAACGGACCGGGTGGGGCGAAATATCAATCTATTCGCCGCATTCGACGTCTACTTCGTAGGGGGCAAAGATGTGCGCAAATTGGGGTTCATTCCGGAACACGCGGACGACAAACCCACGGATTTCCGGTTGCCGATATTGTCGCAACTGTGTCGCAAGTTGAAACCGATTCCGATTGCCACGCCGCCGAATACTGGCAAAAAAGCGGAACCACACGTGGCGGATTCCGCGTGCGGGCTGCGGATCGAGTGTAAGTCATTCCTGGCCACATCGGCGGATAATTCGATATTCGATATTTGCGCGTCTCTTCTAGCACAACAGGATGATCAGACATTCGAATATACTACGGACGGGGTCATATTTACGCCGTCGAATACGGGTGTCGGTGCGTCGCGAATCGGCGCGTGTGGTCCGAATTATAAACAGGGATGGGAATTGTCGTTCAAATGGAAACCGCCTAAATATAATACGATCGATTTCTTGGTCACTATGAAAAAGGACAAACGCGGCAAAGACGAGGTCCATACGGTTTTCACCGAGGGGCAGAATTTAGCCGGCGTTACGTCGGTCGAACAATACAAAACGCTGATATTACGATGCGGATATGACGAAACGAAACACGGATATGCGAATCCGATGCTGAACGTGATAAATGATAATTATCCCGCACTCAGCGCGTATAAAGAAGACAACTACAAACCCGTGCCATTCCAACCGACGAATCCGTTCGACGAAACCGCGTATTTGTGTAATGTTCCGTTGACGACGGTGGGTCTACAGATGATGACGCAGGAAGGCGAGCCATTCGAGGAGGATATGATCGTCGAATTCAGCTATGATCTGACGAAACCGGGACACTGGAAGTGGGTGCCCCTCCGTGTGCGATATGACAAAACGCACGAGCTGCGCACTACTGGGAAGAATTTCGGCAATGCGTATCATGTCGCGAACAACAACTGGACCTCGATACACAATCCTGTTACGGCGGAAATGCTGGCGACGGGTCGAAATATACCGAAATTCGCGGTGAATGATGATGTATATTATAATCGTGCGACGGGAGTAACGACGAACACTCGCGGTCTCCGCGATTTCCATAATCTGTATGTGAAGAAGAAGCTGATTATGGGGGTTTCGCGGCGCGGAGATACGCTGATCGATTATGCGGTCGGTAAGGCGGGCGATATGTCGAAATGGATTCAGTCCGAATTGCGGTTCGTTTTCGGCATCGATATTTCCAAAGATAATATTCAGAATCGGCGGGATGGGGCGTGTTCGCGATATATTGGCGCGCATAAGAAATATAAAGTGTTGCCCGATGCCCTGTTTGTCAATGGCACGAGTGCGCAGAATATCCGCAATGGCGATGCGCTGCTGAGCGAGAAAGACAAAGAAATCACAAAAGCCGTGTTCGGTCGGGGGGCCAAAGACGTGGCCATATTGGGCAAAGGTGTGTATAAGAACTACGGGCAGGGTGAGAAGGGTTTCAATATATCGTCGATACAATTCGCGCTCCATTATATGTTCGAAAATCGGTCCACGCTACACCATTTCGTGCGGAATGTGGCGGAATGCACGAAAGTCGACGGATATTTCATCGGCACGTGTTATGATGGTGAGACGGTGTTCAAACTGCTGCGATCGAAGAATGAAGGCGATAGTATTCCGTATATGGACGGCGATGCGAAAATCTACGAAATCACGAAACGGTATTCGCAGACGGGATTCGAGCCCGACGAGACGGGGCTGGGATACGCGATCGATGTGTTCCAGGATTCGATCAATAAAGTGTTTCGCGAGTATTTGGTGAATTACGGGTTCTTGCGGCGGATTATGGAGGATTACGGGTTCGTGGAGGCGGGGCGCGATGAATGTCTTCTACCAGGAAATACGGGGTCATTTAGACGTTTATATGAGGATCTGGAGGATGAGGTGGATCGGTATCCGGAGCGGCGCGCGGATTACGGCGATGCGTTGTATATGACGGAATCGGAGCGGCGGATTTCGTTTATGAATCGGTATTTTGTGTTTCGGAAGGTGCGTAATGTGGACACGGAACATATGACAAAGGTTCTGGCGAAAATGTCGAAAGATGTCGCGCAAAAGTATGGAAAAAGTGATGCGCTTGCGGCTGCGGCAGCGGCAGACGAGGAGGAAATAGTTGAAGTGATGGTATCGTCAGGAAAGCCGAGAAAGCTGAAAATACCGAAAGTTGTTATAGGAAAATACGAGGCATTTGATGCGAGTCGAAAGGACGCGAACGAAGAAAAACCGGCTGATAAGGCGCGAATAGATGAAGAAAAAGAAGAACCTGAGTTACCCAAACCAGTGGAAGAACCGAAGAAGAAAATAAAGTTTACACCAAAGAAGGCAGAAAAGAAATAAACAGAAATAGACATACAACAAAGGTGTAAATAAAAAATAATAGTAATTATATTATTTTTTACAAACAATGAAGAACCAATTAGCATTCAAGTGTGTAAGGCCCCTACTAGAACCCCATATCATAATTATCATTACAAACGCTAGCATCATCGCGATTCACGCTCACAACATTGTTCTGTATCTTAAGACTCGCGGTCGAGCAGTCCGCGTTCGAGTCTTCGACCTTCCCGAACGCCTCTTCAATGCGTTTATTGTTCGTCTTCGTGTCCACGTCGACCCCCGTCGCATTCTCAAAAGCCTTAATATCCAGCACCAAATCGAACGCACCCGTTCCGTAATATCCCATTTGCCCGCACATCACATTCGCCGACACGCCGCGCATATGGTCCAAGTCCGCGTGACGCGCGGCATCCAACAGGACTTCCGTGTGAACTTCGAACGTCGCCTTTGCGATCGGTCCGGTGTTATCATTTAGCAATCCCGATCGGAAAATCGACACCATACCCTTATTACAAGTCATACGATCGCACAGGATGCTGACGTGGTGATAATTGATATAGACATCACTCGCCTCCATCACTTCCGTCAGTTCATTCTGGATCACCTGACGCGCGGCTTCGATACCCAACACATCGAACATCTCCTTAATATCGTTACTGTATGTCCGCGTATTGTCGATGAAATCGAGCGCCAATGTGTCGAGCAAGTTCGTGCCGGTCGTATCCAAAACCCACGTGTCCTTCGTGACGAATTTGCCGTCTTCCTTGATGATCGAATTCTGGACTTTACGGGGCAGCACATTGTCAATGCCCGTAATACCACGCAGCACGATATTATTGAGCAGCGCGTCTTGGAAATTCTTCAACATATATATTTCGTCGCTTTGGTCCAACGTTTCCGCCTGTCCGCGCTTCTTGCCCTTGGTAAATACGCTGCTATTCATCCTGATACGAAATATCAGCTTATCCGAATTGTAATCCGCAAATACGCACGTGATGTTTTCGCTATGGCTGCTATTCGAGATCGCAAAGTGAATATCGTCCATCGTGATATTTTTATCGAGCAGTGTCTCTTTGTCGATTTCGATCCGCACGATCCATTTCGATTTCTGCGCGAGTCCCGTTTCCGCGTCGGGTTCTTCCGCGCATTCGCGAATCATCCGTTCGAATTCGTAATATTGCTCCAACAACAGTTGGTCTTCGATAATATTGGTGGTGCGTTCATCCGGATCGAAACAGATCTGAACCGATCGGACGACGTCGATCAGGCGCGTATGTTCAATCATATTGGAATACGAAATCGCGCGGTCTTTGTCCTGTTCGTCGAGTGGTCGCAATAGCACCGTGAGTGACGGTTTCTTCGGGTTCTTCGTTAGACGCAGGATTTCTTCAATACGCGGCACACCGCGTGTCACATTCGATTTGCTCGCAACGCCGGCTAAATGGAATGTATTCAGTGTTAGTTGCGTGGTCGGTTCGCCGATTGACTGTCCCGCAATAACGCCCACCATTTCACCGGGATGGACAATAGCTTCTTTGAATTTCGTAACCACGGTCTCTAAAAGCACGACCAATGCTTTGCGATTGAATCGCCGTTTTTCCAGCAGATCGCGCGGTGATAGATAATAATAATACATAATTTCGAACAGGGGATTCGTCTTCATATAATATATCGTGTTCAGTTTGACGAAATACTCCTCGATCAGTTCGAATGCTTCGAGCGGTGTAATATCAACCGATGATCGGTTACTCAGACCCAGTTGACCCTGGACATTGGCGATAATATACTGGAATGCGACGGGCATTCGCACGCCATTGTCGTTCCGGTTTCGGAACACGCGTTCGACGATTTCATCGCGAGCTTCCACCATTTTGTCGATATATTGTCGGCATTTCTTGTCGGTTTCGACTTTCTGGCGCATAAATCGCGTATATGTGCCTTTAGTGTAAATCGTCGCTGAATCCGTGATGTCTTCGGTATACTGCGAGAAATCATAATATATATAGATATCTTCCAGACTCATCCCCACCAGCGGAATGACCTGATTTTCGACTTTGGTCGATTCGAAGCCATCTTCGCCGTATTGGAATTGGATGATTTTCCCCTTGCTGTTCCTAACAGTCATATCATATTCGACCTTGATGTCTTCTAGACCCTTGATGAGCCGACGCTGGATATAACCCGTCTGCGACGTTTTCACCGCCGTATCGATCAGACCAATGCGACCGCCCATCGCGTGGAAGAAGAGTTCCGGGGCACTGAGGCCGGAGATATAGGAATTCTCTACGAAACCGCGGGCGACAGGGGAGTCGTCGAATTTGCTGAAATGCGGCAGGGTGCGATTATCGAAACCATACGGAATGCGTTTGGCATCGACGTTCTGCTGACCCAGACACGACAACATTTGCGATATATTAATCAGCGAGCCTTTCGATCCGGAATTGACGATCATTAGGAAGCGGTTGTCGGCGCTCAGACTTTTGCGGCCGATCTTGCCCGACTGTTCCGTCGCTTTATTTAGCGTATTGTTGACGAGCTGTTCGAACTCGACCATATTGGAATTCGACGTGTTGTTTTCGAAAATGCCCAGATGGAGTTTGTCGATGATCATTTGGACTTCCAGTTTCTGTTTCATAATCGCCTGTGTGATCTCGTTCTGCGTGATCTGGTTCGCAATGAGATCACTAATGCCGACACTATATGAGCTCGTCTTCATATATTCCGTGACGATGTTTTGGAGGTTGTCGTTGAAATCGGCGCACGCAATATTGCCGAAATCGTTGTGGATCCGGTGGAGAATACCTTTAGTCGATGATCCGAGTGCCGATTTCTCAAGCTGACCGCGAATATAGTGTCCGTTGCGGATTTCGAGGAAATTATTCGACGTTTTCACGTCGTCCGTGTCATCTTCGAACAGTTTCGTCTTGCCCGTGAGTGTGAGTGGCGGCATAATTTGCGACAGGACGTCGAAACTGGACACGGTGTTGCCTTTTGCGCGAATGGCGTCGACGTCCACCCGCGGATACATCATCAACAGGCCCATCGCTTTCAGCGGCGACATCGTGATATTCGGGCGGGTCAGGCGATATGATCCGAGCAGCGAATCCTGATAAATGCCGATGAGGGGCACGTTGCCAGTAGGCGAAATGATTTGGTATGGGATCGCGGCCAACAGGCGCAGTTCGGTTTCCGCGGCGACATTTTGCGGCATATGCATGTTCATTTCATCCCCGTCAAAATCGGCATTATATGGTTTCGTGTCGCCGACGTTCATGCGGAATGTATCGCCCACGCGCATAATTTTCGCAATATGACACATCATACTTTGCCGGTGGAGTGACGGTTGACGATTGAACAGGACCGCATCGCCGTCCATCATATGACGATGAACCGTGTCGCCGTTTTCCAGATGGATCGACAGGCGATCGACATATCTCAGCGAAATGTTTTCGCCGTTTGCGCGCTCTAGAATCTTCGCACCGGGGTATTTTTCCGGACCATTTTGGACGAGGGTCATTAGGAAATCGCGATTGCGCGCATTTACCGTCACGGGTTTCGTCAGGTTCATCGCGATTTTGAGGGGAACGCCGAGCTGTTTGATCGACAAGTTGGGATCGCCCGTAATGACGGAACGGGCACTAAAATCCACGCGCTTCCCCATCAGATTACCGCGGATTCGGCCATATTTCGAATTGAGCCGTCCGCTGATACACTGGAGTGGCCGACCCGAACGCTGCGCCATTGGCGACACGCCTTTGATCTTGTTATTGAAGACCATCGCGATCGAGTGCTGTAGAATGTCGGTCCATCCTTCGATCAGGTTGGCTTGTGTGTCCGGCAGCGCGATTTTGTCTTTCAGAATATTATTGAATTTGATAATATTACTATATATGTGGGTCAGATCGTCTTCGGAGCGCTGTTGGGCGTCGTGTTTGACGGAGGGGCGGACCGATGGCGGCGGCACGGGGAGTGCTTGCGCGATCATCCATTCCGGGCGCGACCAGAGCGGATTGAACCCCATGAACGTGACATCGTCGTCGGAAATGCGCTTGAATATTTTCAGCACGATTTCGGGGGTCAGTTTCATAACGACTTCGCTCTTGCCTGTGCCATCGTCGGCCTCCATTTCCTTCCAGCACGCGTATATTGACGACATGCCTTCTAACTTGACGGTGTCTGGTTGTTTACAACCGCAGCCATCGTCGGTCTGTTCGCCGCAGCGTTTGACCTTTGCGGCTAAATGCGACACATAATCCCATCGATCAGCAGACGACAATTTCAGTATATGTTTGTGTTGGTTTTTATTGATGAGTAATTTGCTACACTTGAAACAGACACAGCGCGCGATTTTCATCGTTTCTTTGATATGTTGTATGAAGAAGACGGGGCGTGCGAGTTCAATGTGGCCGAAATATCCCGGTGAATTTATATAATCCATCCCATCGGTGGGGCACATTGATCCGGGCTCTAATACGCCCATTCTCGGGTCGAACAGACCACCGACTACGGGTTTATTATTGACATATGTGTCTCGTGATGTTACCTCGACCACGGAGTTCCTGCGAATCTCGTCCGGAGAAAGCATACTGAACTGAACCCCGATGATTCTGGCTGGTGTAGATTTTGATGAGTTTGCCATTGTTACTATTATAATATAGTAAACATATATTTATATTGTTTTCGAATCAATTTTACCGGTGGCATTGAAATAGTTGATAAATGTGATCATGGTGATTTTATTTGTGAAATAAAATTTATCGTTACCATATATACAGCCAAAATATATGGCGAAACTGAAATCCAATTCGGATGGTCCAGTCTATAATAACAAAAAAGAGAAGTGTAACTGCGTCGTGGAAACTATATTGGGTTTTATATATTGGACCGTGGGATGCGGCGAAGGTTTATTGATAGGTGTATGTTGTGGATGTTATGACATGGATGTGAAATATGATTTCTCGAACATCGATGCCTGGTTTACCAGTGGTCTGAAAACGGGTTACGCTGACGGATATGTCTTTGTAAACGGGTGACGCATACACTAGTAGAAAACAATATTGTAAACTAACATAAACATAATACAATATATTATAATATAATATTGTATTAAGTCACCTATTATTTGTTACAACCATGTCATCTGCCAAAGAATCCGCGTCTCGTAATTTGAGAAATAAGTCCAAAGATAGCAAGACTAAACCTATGACAACCAATAAGAATGACAAAACTGTTCTGAAACGCGGGCGACAAGATCCCGAACCGAGCGAATCTGACGAAGACGAAGAAGAAGACGAAGAAGAAGAAGAAGACGAATGGTCATCGTGCGATGACACCGAAGAAGTGGAAGAAACCACGGATTCATCGTATGTCCCATCACCGAAGAATTCATCTAAGACGACAAAGAAACGGACGACCAACCGCGATCCATCATCGGAAGACGAATCTCTGAATGAATCCGAAGAAAAGATGTCGACCAAAGATTTCAAGAAACTAATGTATAAGATGTTTCCATCGAAACATACCAAAGAATTATTGAAAAAGTGTAAAGAATCGGAATCGGAATCGGAATCGTCGGAAGACGAAAAACCCATTCGACGAAAATCGAAGCGAACCAGGAACCAAAAGCGCGCGAGAAAAGTGGAGTCCGAGTCCGAATCCGATGAAGATTACGACGATGACGAAGAAGAAGAAGAAGAAAAGGGCACATATAATATTATATTATCGATGGGAAACGACGACGACTATGACGACGACGAAGACGCCATCGACGAAGACGAAGAGTGTAATAGTGACGATGAGAAGACGTTTATGAAAGAAACATACGAACCAACGACAGAAGTTTCAACTGAGTCTGTCGAAAAAACAAAAACAAAAACAAAGACCCCACCAAAACGCCTTTCCAAAAAAGAAAAAGCCAAGCAAAAGTTGCTCGATAAAACCAACGAAGAAACGTATTCCGAAGATGCCCCGCAAAACACGGCGGTCGAATCGGAATATCAAGAACTAGTCGAATTGAAAAAGCAGCTCACCGAAAAGCTACTGAAAAAGCCGACCAACAAAATCCTCAAACACGCCGTCACGGAATGTAGCGAGGCCATCAAAACCCTCGTCCAAAAATCGCGCAATAAGAATGCGAAGAAATACATCAAATTGATGCGCGGTGATGGCGTAAAACAGCAAAACGAAGTCGAATATTTCCGTAAAAGCCTGTCGAACAAAGAGCAATTACAAGCAATGAAAGAGCTCAACGAAATCAATAAATATATTCACGTCGCGAAACCATATCGCCTGATCCTGCTCGATTCCAACATTCCACCGAAATACAAGGCGACGGTCATGCAGAAGTTGAATATATTGAAAACGATGGAGCCCGGCGATCCGGAATATTACAAGATCAAGAACTGGGTCGACACTTTTATGCGTATTCCATTCGGCGTATATAAAAGCCTGACGGTTAAAATGACAGATGGTATGGAAGTGTGTTCAACATATATGGAAAACGCCAAGCACATTCTGGATGACTGCGTGTATGGTCTCGACGACGCGAAACTCCAGATCCTTCAAATGGTCGGGCAGTGGATCGCCAACCCAGACGCAATGGGAACGGCGATTGCCATAAAGGGTCCGCCGGGAACAGGTAAGACGAGTTTGATCCGCGACGGTATTAGCAAGATCCTCGGCAGGGAATTCGCGTTCATTGCCCTCGGTGGTGCGACGGATAGCGCGTTTTTGGAGGGCCACTCCTACACGTATGAAGGCAGTTCGTGGGGCAAAATCGCGCAAATCCTGATCGACAGCAAATGTATGAACCCGGTGTTTTTCTTCGACGAGCTGGACAAGGTGAGCGATACGGCGAAAGGCGACGAAATCATCGGCATTTTGACGCATTTGACGGACACGAGCCAAAATTCGCAGTTCCACGACAAATATTTCACGGAGATCGACTTCGACTTGTCGAAAGCGCTGTTCATTTTCAGTTATAATGATGAATCCAAGATCAATCCCATTTTGAAAGACCGGATGTATCGGATTCAAACGAAGGGATATGAAACCGCCGAAAAGGTCATTATCGCGAATAAATACCTGTTGCCAAAGATCCGCGAACAGGTGAATTTCAGCGAAACCGATATTATAATCCCCGACGAGACACTGCGATATATTATTACGAACAAGGTGCTTACACAGGATGAAATGGGCGTGCGGAATTTGAAGCGGTGTTTGGAGATCATTCATACCAAATTGAATCTGTATCGGTTGGTGAAACCCGAGATGAAACTGTTCGGCAAAGACGCGGAACTCACGGTGACGTTTCCGTATACAGTGTCGATCAAAGATGTGGATATTCTGATTAAGAATAACGAGAAACAGAATCAGAGTATATTGTCGATGTATGTGTAAGCACAATTGGAATTCTTCGTTGGTTTACATAATCCTAGTAAATCCACTTAAATGTATAACCCGCCATAAATGTTATAATAACTATAACTATAACATTTATTATGAACACATATCTAACACTAATAGAAAAAACAATAAACCCCGCAAATACTGGTCTACCCGTCAATCCGTTCGATCCCCTATACTGTTATTATAATCGATTAACAGCAACCAACGCGTTACCTAGAATCCAGGGTAAACTCGCAGACCTCCATTATACTCTCGAAAAACCCTATTTCATCACCGCCTCGCAGCGCGAAACCCTGCTAGACTCGATATGTATAATCCAACGACGATATTGGGCTCTGTCGCGATTCGCCACAATTTGTCGAAATAAACTGAAACTGGATTCAGTCGTCGGCTCGGTGCCGGTCGCGATCAGCGTCGATTTATATATGAACGATATTAATCCAGCGATGAAAAATGTGGTTGTAATTCGACAGAATGACAAAGATTACTATTTCACGATCCGCGATTTGATGAACATAATCAACAAGAATTTGATGAATTCGGACTCGTTTTTTCCCAAACCATTGCCGATTAAAAACCCGTATAATAATATCGCGTTTACGTCCACGCAATTATATAACATCTATTTTGCGATACGATCAAGTCATTATGTTATGCCCGAACTATTTCAGGGATTCTTCCTGTGTAATTTCGCGATCAAAGATTTCTGCGTAAAATACGAGAGTATTATGCGCATAATGTCGATCCGCAATTATGTATATAATTCGCACCACAATGTATTATATCCGCATGTCATTATTCTGTGTTTCTACCACAATTTGGAGCTATATGATAATATCCACGACGATTTCCCCAAAGATGTATTGGTGAAGATATTCCGGCCCTTTATATATTTATATTTGATGGTGAATTATGGGTTACAGAATACATTGGTGGTGGACGACGCGAATGACCATCTGAAAACGAAATTACAGGCGTTTTTTGAATATAATCCCCTGTTTGGTAGGGTATTTATAAAATATAGACGGATAAATGGTCGGTGGAAACCCGAATACACTTATAATGAAAAACATATGAATTTCGCGGATTTATGATATAACCAAACCCATATAAATATTACGCAACACGTAATATTTATACTCGTATTTATACTTTGACCGTAGGATGTCAGACGAGAACAAATCGACCATCGCAGCAATGGTTCGCGCCAAATCGCTGTTACAAAACCGCGCGAGTGATCCGGATTTCGTTAATATCGTGTCCCTAATAGAAAAATATATTAACGACCATTGTGCCCACCATATCATTTATGATACGATTGATATCACACCAGATACGTCTAAAACGATCCAATATTGCACGGAATGTTATACCGATTTCCCCCATCCATCTTGAATACATATTATATAAACCCCTTCTATTTCCCACTCGCGTTGCCCCCTCTCGATGTCAGCAATCCGACCTGATTCGTGTCCAAACATAAAAATCCCTTCGAATTCATTAGCCCGTATGATTGACAGTTCCCTTTGCCATCCGCTTTCGAATACACATCGAGCGAGCTGTCGTCTGCCGACGATGTGCCGAACAGCCCGTCGAATCCGCGCAGACGGGTCCGATCTACGGCGACAGCATTATCGGAAGCATGAGTGTTGTCAATAGCCGCGTTTGTCGGGTAGGTCGTGTATTCTAGCATTGGACCGAATCCCTCATACGGGTGACCCTGTAGCATATTTTGGTTGCTGAATGAGTATGGTTGGAAATTCTTACTTCCGCCATATAGACTTATGAATATGATGAATACAAACGCAACTGCGACCAACATTGTTGACATTGCGAACTTCATATCTTTGTATTATACATAATTCAAAGATAATAGTTGTTGGGAACAGGTCATTTTCACCTATACACCGATGAACATTTGATTTATCGGTAACGTTGCCCTTAAATATCTAGCTCCCTTCGGGAGCCCTTTGGGCGTCCCATTTCGTAAACTTGTTGAATCTTCAAGGGTGTAAAATGTATAGTATACGTGGTTATTTGCGGAAATTGTCCACAATGGGGACGATGGTTTTCAATAGCAATGGCTGGAAAATATCCTGGTCGACATTATATTTAAATTGTTTTATGTTTTTGTCCGAGTTTTGTATGAATTCGTTTATAGAATCGTATGTGGATATTGTTCCTAAATACATAGAATATATCATTCCGCGAATACTGGTTTTTGGTTCGTGTTTGAGATTCTCGAAATTGTCGGTGATTTTTTGCGCCAGATAGTTGACGAGTGGATCGTTTTTCATCATTCCTTTGTGATGAAGTATACTAGTAAACGCAATGAGTTTATATAGAAACACTGCGACGCCGAATAACACGAATGTGATCAAAAACAGCAGGTAGGTTTTCATACCGTTGTTCCAGGTCCAATAACTTTCCGGATAGCCGGGTAAATGTGCTTGTGCACTGTCATAATGTAGACCCGGGACCCTTTCAAGGACTTGTTCGACATAATAACCGATGTTATCGGAGATGTTGTCTATGTTTTCACCTGTGGAAGAAAATATGTCGGTTGTATTTGTGTTGGTGTTGGTGTTGGGTAAAAATGATAGGATAGTTTTTGGTTTTGGGTTTGGTTTTGGGTTTGGTTTTGGGTTTGGTTTTGGGTTTGGTTTTGGGTTTGGTTTTGGGTTTGATGGTTTTGATGGTTTTGATACTGGTGATTCTGGTGCTGGTGTTGATGATGATGATGATGAAATTGATTTTGATGCTGATGATGACGATGATGATGACGATGATGACGATGATGACGATGATGACGATGATGACGATGATACTGGTGCCGATGCTGCTGCTGGTGCCGATGCTGCTGCTGGTGCCGATGCTGCTGCTGCTGCTGCATCTGCTGCTGTTTTTTTTTGTTTTTTAAGTCTGGCTTCTTTAAGTCTGGCTTCTTCTTCAAATCTGGCTTGTTGTTCTTCAAATATGGCATGTTGTTCTGCAGAAGGTATAGAGGCTAGTCTCATCATTGATGGGGTTGATGGGGGGGGGTAGTTCTCATCAAAAACATCAACATCATCATCATCATTTTCATCATCATCATTTTCATCATCATCAACATCATCAACATCATCATCGTCATCCTCATCCTCATCATCAACCTGCCTTGTCATTTTTAAACTCTATAAAATAGAATACTATATAATATTGCGATTTCTACAGCATAACCAATGGTTTCGAATTAATCCGCTGTGTATTATAAAATGTGTTTTCGCGTATATACAATTTTACCAACGCCCGTTTGGCATGTAGCGAAATCCAATCGGCCATCCCGCTTATATTCTTAGATATTTTGTCATAAAATCCGGGTTTGGCTAAATCAATTCTTTTAGTTGTATCTGTAAATCCTTCCGTTTTGGTAGTAAACCCATCACACACGTTACGATCGAAGTTGTCATAATTATTCAAACCGAGCATAAAATTCATTACTAAAACCCAATTAATCGGCTGCTGCGGTTGGACGGTTTTTATATACACAAGACCTATCAAATAGAAATACATAAACACAGCAATTACAATTATGAAAAAGTTGGTCGTATCATCCATGTCTATGTTTGGTGGTTTAGTTGTTGCTGTTGCTGTTGCTGTTGCTGTTGCTTGTTGTTTACTACTGGATAACCCCATTTAATATATATTTTGATTATAATATATACATTCTATCCACAATTCAATATAAAGGTTATACTCAATACAACTATATATTTAATATAATAAGTCTTGTTGTGTATAATGAATTCACAAGAGAAACTCGATCTGAAGAAAATGCTGGGGAATATGGATGATTACGAGGATAACACGGCGCATATCCGTAAAGTCCGACATAGCCTAACCATTCGCGATGAAATTCGCAAGATGGAATTGCTAAAGCGCGAACAGACCATTATGCGCACCGCAGACCCCGAGCAGTTCAAGGAACTAGCGATGAATACTTGCGCGTTTTTATATACGGATTATATGGATATTTTCAATAAACTGCTGAAAGACGAGATCGATTTGGATATAATGACACGCCTCCTCGAGACGCTGAAAATGATCGAGGATGAGCGCGTAGATCAACACGAAGGATCGGTCATTGTGGGAAAAATCCTCAAAGAATTGTATTTGGATTCGGCTATAAAGCGTGCGGACAATTTAGACAAAGAGCGGAACCAGTCGGAAGATGTTATCGAATTAGTAGAGCCGAAAATAATTTCATGGCATGAATTCAAGTTGCTAAACAGTAAACAGTAAATACCACACAGTCCGGAAAATTGAAAACCTTTTTTCATATTTATAATTATTATAACAATTATTATAACCACAATGCCATTCACCGTCAAAATCGAAGAAATCACCGCGTTTTCCCCATCCAGCAAGGGCGAGAATGACAAAAATAACAAAATCCGCGAAGCCACTATCGACGCCATCATAAATGGCACAGTTCCAGAGGACTATTTCGCGGATAGTCGTTGGTCGCAGCTGCGAACACGTGTTCATGAATTCGTCCAACAACTCGGATTCGGACCCGATACAAAAATCAAATGCGTTTCCAAAGGCGGTCGCAAATTCAACTACGATTTCTGCTTCGAATCGTATGACAATGAGACCCAGTTACTGCTACAAACCCGCAATATAGAACTGAAATTCAACGCCGCGACAATCGACGATGCGCCGCAGTTCGTTTCGCCCGTGAAACCGAGTCAGTATATGGACGCCTCATATGAAGAGTTCTACTATGACAACTATTTGCCACAATTGTCCACCGCATCCGGAATTCCCATTCCCGAAAGGTCCGTGTATTTAGCGCAATTACATTCGAATAAACCGAAGTGTGTCATGGCGTTCCAAGCACAGTATTATCGCGGATGCTTATCGAGTAGCAAATACACCGGTGCCGAAACCGACATCGCATTCTACGAACTGGCCAAACGTGTTTCCAAAGAAAGCATTACTGGGTTCATTATGACCACGAACCTGAGCGCGGCGGCACTGTCCGAATATTTGGCGAAATCGCAAAACGAAAAAATATATATGTTGTATCGCGATGACCGGTTTACGCTACAAACCGCAAACATGGACGACTACGTGATCGAAAGCGTGGCGAAAAACCCCGAACTGAACAGATATGAATGTGTGAGTAAGAGCGGCAAGAAAATAAACGTGTTACTGCGATGGAAGAACGGCAATGGAATCGCGTTTCCGGCGTTCCAAATATCGGGCGCAAAATAGACCTACATGTATATAGGCAAAATATGATTCATTTCGGTGGTGTTTATCGCACTATTTCCGAAATAATGACGTATGAACGCGCTTGTTCTGGGATCGACGAAAGACGCCATAATCTGTCGATATTTGTCTATCATCACGTCGCGCGGTAATTCCGCCATACACTCAATACAAATCAAATGATTTTCGACTAAATATTCAATATCGTCGCGACTGCCACTGCCACTGCTACTGCCACTGCCACTGCCACTGCCACTATTAACCAAACAATAACTAAAACTATACTCACCCACACCATATCCCCTGTTAATAACTATCATCGGCCGCCGGGTGCCTTTTTTGTCGATGAAGTTCTTTTTGTCGGCGTTTTTGTATTTTTTGGGCGCGAGCTGGTTGTCGCTAATATCGGAGCTGTATATTAGCCGCGTTTTCGTCTCATCGTCGGTCAGCATCGATTTGACCTGGTTCCAGACCACATTTCCGACACTCACTTTGAGTCCCATATCGAATAGTGAGTGCGACCCGTGATATAGTTCGGTCAGTTTCGCAATACTGCTTTGGACGCCGAATATGGTGAATTGCTTTATTTTCATTACACACGATCCGTCGAGTGTTTGATCACCGCGCGGCAGTTTTCTGACAATCAATATAACAGTCTCCTGTTCAGTGTCGATATATTTGTCATCTTTACAATCCACGATATGTAATATTTGGAAATGCTGCGCAACGTATTTGCGCATATGGTCATAATACAGGCAATTTAGCGCGCTTTTCGGCAATACGAAACTCAGGATGCCGCCATCCGCCAATAATCGCAGGGATTTTATCACAAATAGGACGAAAATGTTGGGTCGACCTTCGAAGTAGGGATGATATTCTTTGGCGACTTTGTCTTTTTTCATAACGTAAAACGGCGGATTGCCGATAATAAGATCGTATTTGGTGGTCGGCACATATGTCAGATAATCGGCGTGTATGATCGCGATGTTTGTCGTAGCAAAGTGTCGTATCGAATCGTATATCGTTTCGTTGTATTCAATGCCAGTAATGGCTGCGGCGGGGAATGCGCGGGTTAATGCCGTAATATATTCGCCGGATCCGCACGATGGTTCCAGTATTTTCGGTGTTGTTGTCGTAAAATACGGTTGTAGCAATATTATATTCGTGTTTATACACGAGGGTGGTGTGAAATAAATGCCATTGTCTTTCTTCACGGTCTTTGGCAGCTGTGCTGTGAGTGCTTTCGATATTGCCGAGAATTCCATTTGGGATATTGGTTTTACTAATATTATATTGTATATTGTATCTTGTATCTTGTATCTAGTATATTTTGTTCAATTTTTCGTCGATAATATGTTTCTGAAAACTACACAAAGAATAGATAATATATACAATTATATATTATATATTATCTGTCGTTTGTTATGTCAGCGACAACACCCACAATCTTTCCACAAAACACCAAAATGATGAATCTATGTGTGCGCAATCCTATGATCGCATTCCTGAAAATCGCGGTATCAAATACCAACGGTTCCCCCGAATTCCGCGAATTATACCGACAGCATATCGAGGCGCATAATCGCGCCATTTTGGACGCCGATTTCCCCAATTCCGGGTTCGACCTTTTTTTCCCAGATGACACGGTTTTCGATAAAACTCACGCGACCAAAATGGTGGATTTTCAAATTAAGGCGGAAATGTCGACATATACTCATACGGAAACCGACGACAAAGAGTTTCCCGCAGCATTCTATGTGTTCCCCCGATCGAGTATTTCAAAGACGGAGCTAATTTTGGCGAATCACACGGGCATCATTGATAGTGGATATCGCGGCAACCTTATTGGGGCATTCCGGTGGGTAAACCCGAACCTGGCGAAATCGTATTTGGTCCCACAGTCGACGCGTCTGCTACAAATCTGCCACCCATCGCTGTGTCCGATTATCGTGGAATTGGTGGATGAGAGTGCGCTATCCACCACGGCGCGCGGTGCGGGTGGATTCGGGTCGACCGGCGTCAGCGGATTGACCAAATGATATCACAAAGACAGTGCCAATATAATATCATCAATATATTCCGTATCGAACGCCATATCACTACAATGTCCCATACGATATTTCCGAATATTGATTATGTTCAATGCGTCGAATGCCGCCCGATTCGCACGAATATAGTCATCGTGAGTTTGGCGAATCACAACTGGATCATACATACAATATATATTGAATATTTTGGTATTCGCATCTTGGTGGACATTAAATCCAGTAATATTGTATATCGCATCATGATCGAACCCGTGAAAATCCTTTATCATTTGTATTACACCAACCGAAAAGAAAAATGAGACATTTTTCTTTTTGGTGGAGGCCTCCTACCGATAGAAAACTGATACAAAGTATCAGTTTTCTTTTCGTTCGGTGTAATTCTTTGGCACCGTTTATGCGCCATTTGGTCGAATCTTTGGTCGAATCTTTGGTCGAATCTTTGCCAATCTTTGCCAATCTTTGCCAATATTTCCGCGTTTACATCATAGTGTCGCGAATAAACATCGTATACAACCTGATAAAACAACAGGTCCAAACGATGTATTGTGTTTCTTTGGAATGCGGCGACATTGTCCATAATTTGATATGGCGTGTCATATGTTATAATCTTCTTCGCACACTTCAATTCGCGCAGATTCGCCATTATGTGGCTGGCAACCACACCCCCTGCGGAAAACCCGACGATGACGAGTTCTTCGATTCCGCCGTCGATTTTCGCATTTATGCTTTTTATATATTCGGCCACATCATCGTGTATGACAATGCTCGATTTATCGTGCTTTTCTATAACTAGCACTTGGTATTTATCCGCAATCTTTGGATCACGCATTCTCAAATCAAAAATCATCTTTTCTATATATTTTATTAGACGAACTTGGTATGATCCCGAAATGAACACCAGGTATTTTTTGGGTTCAGAATTGATATTCAAAGATTTGTATATCGTCATTTTGTGGTTATAATCGTCCATTCGGTATTCGAATTCGGTTTTTATTAACGGCACCCTGGACGCAAATCCGAACGCCCACATATGCAAATATTGTAATATGACATACAGTAAATACAGGATCATCGGAATATCGGGATCTTTGAAATATTATCATAACTACTATAATAATATTTATGTCCATTAATATTATACATACTAATATCACCAACATATACGGTGATGTTTGTGGAATGTCTGATGGTCGCACTTATATACGGGATAAATCCGATAATGTATAAGCATTCTTTGGGGGTCATTTCAGTCGAATCGTTTATCATTATATTCGGACTGTTTTATTTCGCGATTACCCTCGTGTTCATGTATAACTTTAGACATAAACTGATCAAAGATATCGACGTGTTGAAAGGAAAAGGCTACATATATGGCATTATTTTCGTATCGGCGCTGCTGATTTTCATCTTTGGGGATTACGTTTTTCTGTCCACACTGAAGGATAACAAATCGTTTATAGTTACGTCGATCATTGCGTCGTATCCGCTCGTTACGGTATTCTTCGGATATATGCTTTTCAAAGAAGAGGTCAAATCGATCCATTTCGCGGGGATAATGATGGTTATTTTGGGGGTGCTGCTATTGAGTCGGTGATTTATTTGCCTACCTATATGTAGATGGGGTGTGGGAGTTATATCAAAGAATGGGCCGCCAAAATCAGCTGTTCATCCGCGGACAGCATTTGAAATATAACGCAATCATCGTATTTGAATTGTAGAAACCGGCCACCCGGGGACTTAATTAGGACGTGCGTGCCAGTGTCCAAAAATTTGATGTCCATCACGATCCCACCCGCGGTTAACGCGGGTGGTAAAGAAACCATTGACGTAGGTCTCCGGATCCACCGCACGTGTTTTCCGCGGTGGATTTCAAAGATTTCGTTTATAAGCCTGTATTCTTTCAGTTTGTTATACAATTCTTTGATGAACTGTTTTCGGTTGATGATCGTCTGTTTTGTAAACATCGGCTGTTTATGTAGACCAAATACCGCGGTCAACTCATCCAGGATTTCTTTGGCAATGGATTTCAACGATTTGTCGGCTAGATGGTCGTGTTTTTGGTCTTCTATCACCGCTAGCAATTCGTCGACATCGATTTGCGATTTCAGGGTGGGATCTGAGCGTGCGTCTCTGAACATATCGTGGACTGATATTACGTAATTGGTGTTCGTGTCGGTGTTGGTGTCGATGTTCATTATATTTACGGTTGGTTATAATCTTTGGATAATACTATATTCAAAGATTTATATTATTGTTTCAATTGTTATATCGAATTCATCGCGAATAACGACCGATTCGATTCACGCGATTCTTTGGAAAAAACTAAAAAACTTGTTCACGATTCGCGTCCAAATATCCGACAATCCTCCTGTAGAACTTGGGATAACATTGGTCGGAATCGCAAAAGGCGGCGTGTATTTATACCGCACTTTGTCGTGATCACTATCGTTATCTTTTAACGGATTCAACCAACGAAGATTTGAACCAAATAGAGTATATCGAACACGTTCGATATACTCTATTGGTAATTACTAAATAAATAAATCGAACACGTTCGATTTATTTATTGGGTTGAATCCGCACCTTCGGTGCTAGGATTC
>TBL_comb47_HYPODRAFT_10002802_pt1 | contig 21225 bp, 17 predicted proteins | sample TroBogypolimnion_40_FD_10682 | JGI IMG/M metagenome (IMG submission 10682) | reverse complement strand
TTTAAATAATTTTCTGTCCTGACCCGGCTTTCATGAACCTTCTTATCTTCTTAAAGCTATCCCAGCTTCAATTCTTGTAGTTCGTTCTCTTTCCTTCTCAATATCTTCAATGAACTTTATGCAATCTCTTTTGTTTACTTCCTCTTATTTTTCTGAGGAAAGTTCGGCAAAGGTAATCTAATTTTTCTTTCCTCCAAATACTTTCTAAATCTTTTTTGTAAATTTTCTCAACAATTACTGGGATTTACCGGTCCGACACCTTAAATAACAGTCAAAATCAGAAGCTGAAAAACCGGAGTTTGAATAAAACCCAACCAGACTATCACATTAGGCGAAGACATATCTTCTGAATATCAATGACGTAAACCTTTATTCAAACAACCAAATAATAATACCCTTTTTTAGCTGAAATATTTACAAAGAAAGGTCTGTTTATTTTTAAAAAACGATTTAAACGAACCTCCTGAGCCATGCAAAATATGACATTGTTAATTTCTCACTGTCAATACTCTTCCAAATATATAAAAATGGGGGAAGAAATACAATGCGATAAAATCAAAAAAATACAAAATAATCTAATTACTCGCTTCCTTTAAAATCACATCGTGAGCACCACCCTCAATAATACTTGTCGAAGAAACTAGTGTAATCTTGGCCCTTTCCTGTAATTGAGGTATTGAAATCACGCCACAACTACACATCGTTGATTTAATTTTATCCAACGTCACATCCAGATTGTCTTTTAATTTTCCAGCATAGGGGACATAACTATCGACACCTTCCTCAAATTTTAGTGCTTCATTACCCCCCATATCATAGCGTTGCCAATTTCTGGCACGGTTTGATCCCTCGCCCCAATACTCTTTTACATAACTATTTCCAATCTTCAATCTTTTTGTCGGACTCTCATCAAAACGTGCGAAATAGCGCCCCATCATCAGAAAATCCGCTCCCATCGCCAAAGCTAGAACCATATGATAATCATATACGATTCCTCCATCACTGCAAATGGGGATATAAATGCCTGTTTCCTCAAAATATTCTTTACGCGCCTGGGCCACCTCGATCAAGGCTGTAGCCTGCCCTCTTCCAATCCCTTTCACTTCACGGGTAATACAAATAGAGCCACCCCCGATTCCAACTTTTACAAAATCGGCTCCAGCTTTAACCAAATATAGAAACCCTTCTTTGTCGACAACATTACCTGCCCCAATTTTAGTCGTATCACCAAAGTTTTCTTTAATATATCTTATTGTATCAGCCTGCCATTCTGAAAATCCATCAGATGAATCAAGGCAAAGAACGTCAGCCCCCGCACTTATTAAGGCAGGAACGCGTTCCTTAAAGTCTCTTGAGTTGATTCCCGCGCCAACACACAGCTTTTTATTGCTGTCAAGCAGCTCGTTCAGATTTTCCTGATGATCGTCATAATCTTTGCGAAAGACAAAATATTGCAAATTCTGTTGGTCGTCGATAATAGGAAGGCAGTTCAACTTATTTTCCCATACGGTATCATTGGCATTATTCAATGAAATACCCAATTTACCTACAATCAATTTCGAAAATGGAGTCATAAACTCCTTAACCGGTTTATCCATAGAGTCTATTGAAACCCGATAATCCCGACTTGTTACAATTCCAAGTAATTTACCATTGGAAAGTCCTGTATCTGTAATTCCGATAGTAGAATGACCCGTTTTTTTGACCAGATTAAGCACGTCTGTCAGACAATTACCAGGCGTAAGATTAGAATCACTTACGACAAATCCAGCCTTGAATTTTTTTACCCGCTGAACCATTTCGCATTGACTTTCAACAGACTGAGAACCAAAAATAAAAGATAATCCGCCATTGCGGGCCAAAGCTATTGCAAGATTGTGATCAGATACCGATTGCATAATCGCTGAAACGGCAGGGATATTCAATTCAATATCTGACTTTTCACCTTTTGCGAATTTAACAAGGGGCACTTTTAAAGATACATTTGCAGGAAAGCACCCTTTGTCTGTTAGTCCCGGAATAAGGAGATACTCGTTAAATGTTCTGGATACATCATTAAAATATTGTGCCATAACGTAATATATCAATTTAAATGAACTTAAATACAGAAAATCCCGTATTACAAAATTTTCTGCAAAATTAACGAACTCAGGAAACTTATTCAACAAGAAAAACGAGAAACATCCTGTGTTAGTGATTTCTTATTGAAATAAATTCATTTTCCGCTTATTTACAGACATTTAAAGAATACTTCCTATAATATAATCCCGAATGTCGGGCAATGAGTTCTGCCCAAAGGCATCCTGCATGTAGCGCATATTTTCGGCTAAACAACAAACGTAAGAAGCTGATCAAGACAGAATAGTCCAGCTTTAAACAGAGTTGGGAAACATGAGTAAATCATTAAGTATACAACATCAATGGTTAGTCCATCTGATACTGATCCATCCATAGTCCGGGTCCGGGTTGTTTTATAGACCGCACCCGACCGGTTTAATGGTCGTCCAGGCCCGACTGTCCAAATCATTAGGGATCAATTGATAGCATTGTTGTCATTCTGTTACCTGCCAAAGAAAAAACGCTTGCAATCTGTTGACTACAAGCGTTTTATTTAATCCTAAAAGTACCCGGGGTGGGAATCGAACCCACACGACATTGCTATCACTGGATTTTGAGTCCAGCGCGTCTACCAATTCCGCCACCCGGGCTTATAGAACTGTTTTAGAACCGCGGCACAAAGATAATCCAATATTCTTTTTACCGAAATATTTTTTTTAAATCTTTAAGGGTATTTTGCATTTCAGCGGTCAATACTTTATCTTGTGGTTTTAACGCTTTAATTTATGCTGATCCTGGACGACAGGCAAATTTTTGATGCAATCAAAAGGAACGACAATGTAGCGTACGAAAAGGTATTTCGTGCCTACTATCGGTCAATGACTTCCTATGCCTTTCGGTTTCTAGGTAATTTGCCCGATTCGGAAAGTGTTGTTCAGGATGTATTCCTTCGACTCTGGCAGAACAGGATGGAAATATCCATCACTTCATCATTGCAAAATTACCTTTTTAAGTCCGTTAAAAATCATTGCGTTAATTTCTTAGACCACGAACGGATCAAAACAAGGTATCAGAACATCGTTATTCAAAATGAAGCAGACCGCAGTGATTATGGTGAATTCTTTCCGGAATTGGATTTGATGAAACGTATTGAGTCTGCAATTGAGGCGCTACCTCCAAAACGTCAGGAGATTTTTAGAATGGCACGGGAGCAGGGATTAAAATACCGTGAAATAGCTGATCGACTTGGCTTGTCTGTCAAAACAGTTGAGACTCAAATGACTCATTCGCTTAAGCAATTAAGGGTTTCACTAAAGGTGTATAAGCATTTGGTGCTATTTTTTATGCCTGATATTAAGGGTAATTAACCGAATGATTGTCTTTAAATATATGGAAAGATTAAACATCCAGAAAAAAATGATCACAAGCCGAAGAGGAAATTAAGATCGTGGCTATTTGCTTCGTTGATTATCGATTCCATCGGACCTTTAAAAAACAAATTATTATCAAATGAACTCTAATGATAAATTATTACCGGATGAAGAAAGTCGGTGGATTGCTTACCTGAATGGAGAGCCCGATATTCTGGATTCCGTCGATTTTGACGATAATGGGAAAGCCGAATTTACAAAGGTGTGGGAATTGACAGGTACCAACTTTAGCTATTCAAATGCAGATCCTGATAAGGGATGGACTCAACTGCAGATAAAGGTCAGCGAATCGAAACGAATACTGAAGGGCCGCTTCTTTAAAAATGAGCTTATTAAATATGCTGCCATGCTGGTACTCGTTTGTAGCATTGGATTTGCAGCCTTTCAGCTTATCCGGAAACCCAAAATTGCGGAAGATTCACCTGCCCGGATTGCAATTGCCGAGACTGACGCACATCCGGTGAACGTGATGCGAATTTCGTTGCCTGATGGTTCTTCGGTAACCTTGAACGCAAATACAAAAATTGAATACCCCGACCACTTTACAGAAAAGATTCGCAAAGTAAAACTTTCCGGAGAAGCATTCTTTGAAGTAACCAAAGACTCCATCCACCTATTCCGGATTGAAACGCCCAATGCCACGATTGAGGTGCTGGGCACATCATTTAACGTGTCAGCTTATCCAAATACTGACAAAATAGAAGTGAATGTGAAGGCAGGTAAGGTGAAACTTTCAACATATTCACATGGGAAAACAGATCTGAAATTTGTTGTTCTGCCGGCAGGTAACCGGGGATGGCTAAAGATCTCAAAACACGAGATTGGTCAGACCGAAGCGCTTGAGCCGAATTATGCCTCATGGATCACCAAAGTAGTCAATTTCCAGCGGACACCACTTAGTGAAGTATGCGCTGTTCTTGAAAATACGTACCACATCAAATTCAAACTTGAGAATCAGGAAATTGGAAAAATACCGTATACTGCGAATTTTTCAGACTTAAATCTCGATTATATTGTAAAGGTAATTGCACACACCCATCATTTGCAGGTGAAAAAGAATGGTGATGAAATTATATTAGCCAAAATGACTAGATAAAAAGTATTTCTCGGAGGTAATTACTAATTTCGTAATCGGTTGACTTAATTACAAATCCATGCGGCTCTCCGGAACGGCCCTGATACTTCTATTATCGCTTCTGTTATGGTTTACAACCTCGGCTCAGGAACGTATGCCGTTGCTTGAAGGACGAATTAGTTGCAAAGTCGATTCTGCTACAGTTGAGCAAATCCTTGAAAAAGTGGTGAATGAAAACGACCTTTTTTTTTCATATAATCCTGATATCCTTCCCAAAAATAAGATTTCATTAAATTTACTTAATGTCACCGTTGACGAGTTTCTCATTAAGATACTCCCTTCAAAAGAATATGCTGTTGAAAAATTAGACAATCAAATAATTATCACCGGGAAAGAGATTGCACCCATCCGGTTATCGGGAATAGTTATAGAAGGAAAGGGAGATACACCAGTACCTTATACTTCGATAGGGATCGAAGGAGAGAGTATCGGAACGATGACAAATATTGACGGACGATATGATCTGGTGTTGCCATGGAAGTTTCGAAACAAAATGATCTCTGTCCGTTGTCTCGGTTTTAAACCACTGGAACTCGTCCCTGAGAAGATGAAGGGGAATGCCAAAATCAGGATGGAACCGATAACCATCCATCTGCGGGAGATTGAGGTGAAACCCGTTGATATAACTGAAGTTTTGAGAAGTTTCAGGAAGAATATTGAGAAAAATTATGAGCACTCAACCCAGTTGATGGTTACTTTTTACCGGGAAACCATTAAGCGTGATGATCAGTATATTGGAGTTTGGGAAGCAATAATGGAAGTACTGAAGCAACCTTATAATTCAGAGATGGAGGATCGCGTCCGGTTTCTGAAAGGGAGAAAAAGTAATTTTCATAAAACCTTTACCGATGTAAGTCTGAAGATTCAGGGTGGTCCATGGTATATCACCTCATTGGATATTGTACGTAATCTTGAAACCTTTCTGGATCCTAAATTTGAAAATCTTTACCGGTATCGCTTTGAACAACCCGAGATGTATAATGGTCGTGTGACTTGGGTTATCAGGTTCTCCCGGAAGGAGGATGTCGAATTTCCATGTTACTATGGGAGGATTCTGATTGATGCGGATACCTATGCCCTGGTTAGTGCCGATTTTGGACTTGATAAAAAAAGTCTGAAGTTGAATGGGGAGTCTTTTATAAAAAAAGAACCGTTTGGTTATTTTACGAGGCCTGAAGGTGCTGAATATTCTGTGAATTACCGTATAATTGATGGACGATGGCAATTTTATACAGCCCGGACGGATGTGATCTTCAAGGTAAAACAGCGAAGGGTTAATTTAAAGACCGTTTACCGCAGTGTTTCAGATATTTTGGTGACTCAGCAATTCCCTTTCCCGTCACATGTAAGATTTGGGCCAGTGGGTCTTTTCAGGGCCGATGATATCTTTTCGGATATTAAGGGGCAATATGACCCTGAATTTTGGGGAAACTATAACGTGATTAAACCTGATGAAGACTTAAGTAAAGCGCTTCATTAAATCGATCCTAAGGTAAAATGATCTGTTCTTACAATTTTAATTTCAACACTAATTAATTAAATATGAAAACTATAGTCAAGGAATTACTTTTAATGATTATTTTGAGTTTTCCGTTATTGGTATCGGGTCAGGAAAACGACTTTATTGCACGATTAAAGACCCAGCTTTTACTTTATCGCACACAAAATTCTGCTCAGACAATTGTTGTTCAGACCGATAAAATGCTATATCGTCAGGGCGAAACGATTTGGATGAAAGGTTATTCCACGGATGCCATAACCCATTCCCTATCCTTGAACAGCCTTGAGTTATCGGTGCAACTGACAGATTCAAAAGGGGGGAATATTTTGGACGGAAAATTTATGCTAAAAAACGGGGTTGCCAATTTCTGTTTTGCTATTCCCTCGGATTTGCCAAGTGATGTTTATTACCTTATTGCCTATACCCCTGAAATGGAGAACGAGGATATCAGTAAAATTTTCAAAAAGAGTATTTTTATTGGCAGGCCGGAGAATCTTGATATAGTGCCACATCTTGAGTTCTCAAAAGCTTTTTATCCGTCAGACAGTAAAGATGTTGCAACCTTGCGACTGATGAATTTTGCGGGCCAGCCGATTGCGGGTAAGAAATATGAGTATCAGATTTATAGCCATGAACGGGAACTTCTTTCCGGGAAGGGGAAAACCGGGTCAAACGGAACCGGAGAAATCGTCTTTTTTACCCCTCCGAAAACAAATGGATATCCACTGCTCGCTTCTGTTACCATCTTTTCCGGAAGGGATAGGCTAAATACGATTAGTAAGATCCCCCTTGCCTCTGAAAAAATCATTGTCCACTTCTTTCCTGAAGGGGGTAGCCGCGTTCCGGGTATTCTGCAATCAATTGTATATGAGGCCGAAGATCAGCTAGGTAAGCCGGTTGATTTAAAATCTGAAATTGTTGATGATCAAGGAAAAGTGGTTGCATCGACAGCTACGATCCAACATGGTCTGGGCGTCTTTAATGTGCAGAACGGGAATAGCGGAAAGTTGATGATGCGGATTTTAAGTGATATAGGAAAAAATCAGGAGATCATGTTGCCAGCCCTGGTACCCGGGAGTTTGAGTCTTAGCCTGAAAAAAAACGATGGACAGATTTTGTCACTTTTAATTGGCAGAACACCTAATTTGGAACCTGTAAAGTTTAAGATCGTTGCAGTCAATAACGGAGAGATGGTTTGGGCAAGTGATTTTGAAATAGGGGATGCCGGCATAATCAATGTTCCTCTTACGAATCTTCATTGGCCTGTTACATCGTTCGCTGTATTCAGTCAAACAGGATTGCTGGTTGCTCATCGATTGATAAATACAGGCAAAAGCCAGCTCCTGAATGTCACTTTCTCGTCAGATAAAGCAATTTACAAAACTGGAGAAGATGGGGAGATCAGGGTGAAAATTACCGACCAGAAAGGAGTCCCGGTCAGAGCGGAACTTGCAGTTAGTCTTGCTGATAAATATTCTTTTCCATCCTCCTCTGCAGCTATCGAATCTCTTCAATCCGGACTAAATAAAGCCATTCCAACGGGCGAATCCATTGACGAAATAAGGAACACCTATTTGGATTATCTTTTAGTTTGCAACAGCCTGAAAGGTTTTGACTGGTCCCAGATTCTCGCTATTGATCCCACAAAAGGGATATCCAGGAAAACGGGGACGATCAGAATGTCGGGAATGGTCGTAAATGATAAAAGCGTGCCAGTCCCTTATGCTTTGGTTAGCCTGATAAGTTCTTCTCTCCAGCAATTTAATGCAAGGAGTGATCAAAAAGGAGTATTCGCAATTAATTTACCCATATCTGTGGATAAACGGAACCTTACCCCTTCAGCAACCGACAGTACGGGCAAGTGGAATTATCGGGTTACCTTAAACAAGAGCTTTAAAGATGAGCTGGTCAGTGATATGAGTGATTTAACGGTTAACAATTGGCAAATTATTGATCAAATTTATCAATCGAATTATTTCAGGGAAAATCCCGATTTTTTTAAATCCAGATCTACAATTAAAGTCAGAAGTGGAGAGAAAAATGTAGAAGAAGCTAGCTGGAAACGATTTATCAATGGATCTACCGATTTGCTGGAAATTCTGAAATTAATCCACCCCTTTGAAATGAGTGGCAACAAGATTTTATTCAGGGGAATGAGCTCATACAAACAACAGGAAGGAGCATTAATCGTTGTCGATAGTCAACAAATGGGGACTGATGCATCACAGCTTACCATGATTAATCAAATGGATATTGAAGATATTCGCATTCTGATTGATCCGTCTGAAACACTCCTTTATACAGGTTTAAATTCGGCGGGTGTAATCGAGATCAAAACGAAGAACAGCAGCAGTCTATACAGTAAACCTCAGAAAATCTCAGATCCGGTAAATGATAATTCTTCAAAAAATTTCACTCCTGAACCCATCGGCGAAAAAAAATACAACCTGAAAACTACCTTGCAGTGGTTCCCTGTGCTTTCCACAGATGCAAAAGGAGAGGCTGCTATCCCATTCCGAACCGGAAGCATTCATTCGACGTTTATATTGGAAATTGCCGGATTTAGTGAAACCCGGCAATGGATTGGAAGGCAGATGGAGATCAAGGTGGAGTAAAAGACACAACCTTATGTCCGTCAAAAAAGAGATAACTAATAAGAACAATATAATGTAGTAATTATTTATTTCCTCTTTTGACCTCCCCCAACCCCTGACCTCCCCTAACAACAAGGGAGGGGAAAGGAGGGGATTATAAGGCAGGTGTTGTTCCGAATGCGGGAGATTTAGAGAGGTCAAAAAGGAGAAAATCAGAATTTAAAATAGTACATTATATCTTTCCGATTACTAACGTTATTTCAGATGCTCTCTTTTGAATCTAAACGGGAGCAGATTATCTATGCCATCAAGAACAACGATCTGGTCAGCTCCGTCGAGGATGACGTGCAAGGGCAACCCGGCAAGATCTTCATATTCAGACATAACTTGGAGACAGGAGCCACAAGGCCTGGCGATGCCGCTCCGTATTTGATTGAAAATGCTTACTGCAATTGCAATAATCGGAACATTGGGATATTGGGATGCAGCATAGAATAAAGCGGTCCTTTCTGCACAAAGTCCCGATGGATAGGCTGCATTTTCCTGATTATTTCCGGTGATAATAATCCCGTTTTGAAGCAGAACTGCAGCACCTACATGAAAACCGGAGTAGGGAGCATAACCCCTTTGGACAGACTCTCTCGCTTTCAAAATTAAATGATGGTCCGCTTCCGGCAGATTGGCGATTGTTTCGTATTCGCGATAATTTATTTGAAGGGTAATATCTCTCATTTGTGAATAATTTGAATATAAAAAATTTAGCTGTAATCCTACTGAATTTTTTAATTTTGATGCCAAATTAATTAAACTTATTGAACTCCCATTATGGATAGTCGTCGTTTTAAGTTATTTTCTTTATCCGGGATGTTTCTCCTCCTGAGCTGCCTGACACATGGTCAATCAGGGCAAAAGAGTACAAGGCAGGAATATATCGATATTTTCGCTAAGGTTGCAATACAAGAGATGATTCAATATCACATTCCTGCCAGTATTACGATGGCTCAGGCCTGCCTGGAATCTAATGACGGGAATTCTTCCCTTGCCACGGAAGGAAATAACCACTTTGGAATAAAATGTAAAAATACATGGACTGGACCTACTATCCGTAAAGATGATGATGCACATGATGAATGCTTTCGGAAATATCGGAATGCGACAGAATCTTACCGGGATCATTCTGAGTTTTTAACAGGAAGCATGCGTTACCAGTTTCTATTTGATTACAATATAAAGGATTACAAGAAATGGGCATATGGACTAAAAAAAGCCGGCTATGCAACCAATCCGCAGTATCCTGAAAGACTACTTAAGATTATTGAGGATTTTCAGCTTTATAAATTGGACGAATACTACGATAATCCAAGTGGTTATATTAGTCAGCAACGTGGGGAGGGTGGTTCAAAAACGATTCTTAAAGCTTTGGGAAACCGAACCAGATCTGGCTTATCATTAAACCCTTATTTGATCAGGAATGTAAAGAAAAGGAATGGGGTTAAGGCATTTTTTGCCATTAGGGGGGATACCTATGAACAGATTGCGGCTGAGTTTTCGATTAAGGCTTCTAACATTTGCAGGTACAACGATGTAGAACCGGGAGACCGGCCCGAGGCGGGCTCAATTGTCTATATTCAGCGCAAAAAGAGAAGTGCACCACGAGGTAATGAGATATACACTTTCAAGAAAGGAGAAACGCTTTGGTCTGTAGCTCAGTGGTATGGAATCCGGCTGAATGCACTTTGCCGAAAAAACAAGTTGAAACGCGGGGAGGTAGTTGTTGAGGGACAGCAAATCTCTCTGAGATTAAGGGTTAGCCGGCGATAATTAAGGGCATTATATTGAATCAGGTGGGTAACGAAGGGTATGAGTCTGCTGATAGGTCAATTTGCTGCTGGCTTTTAGCCACTGGCGGCTAGTTTGAATAGCTGGAACCAATTGACAATTAGTCTTAACCTTGTTATGAAAAATGCAACTTTATTCCGGATAAAATCTGCCGGCAGCAAGTTGCCAATTGCCAGTTGCTCCTGTCCAGCAAAGCGGGATCGGGACAATAAGTCTAATATTTACCACACCAAACGTCATTCAATCGGCCTTGTAACTAACGACGTTTGGAAAGCCACGGAGAAACGGGGCTATTCCCAATCTTTTTTTGCCTGCAACCTGCAGATCAAGGATATGCAAAAAACCATCAGCACACGCGATTTTAAGGTAGCTTTTGTTGTCGCTTAAAATTTCCCCCGGCTGGCAATTATGACCAATACACTCCACAGAGGCTTTGAAGATTTTTATTCCTGTTTCTGATCCATTACCTTTAAGATTAGTCCAGGCTGCAGGGTAGGGGCTCAGGCCTCTGATCAGATTATTTATGGCTGCTGCCGGTTTTTGCCAGTTGATTTTGCAGGTTTCCTTGAAGATCTTTGGGGCATGCAGACGCTCAGTATCCAATTTCAGTGAAGACTGAGGAAACGATGTGACTTTCCCATCGGCCAATGCCTCAACAGTTTTTATCACCAGATTTGCCCCAATTCCCATCAATTTATCGTGAAGATCACCAAAGGCCTCTTCAAGTCCTATTGGGACCGACTCCTGAAAGAGAATATTTCCGGTATCGATCTCTTGTTTTAAAAGAAAGGTGGTTACTCCGGTTTCCAGATCCCCGTTGATAATTGCCCAGTTTAAAGGTGCTGCCCCGCGATAACAGGGGAGCAGAGATCCATGAAGGTTAAATGTACCGAGTGGTGCCATCTTCCAAACCACTTCAGGAAGCATTCTGAATGCCACAATAATCTGCAGGTCGGCCTTCAGCGCTTCTAATTCCTGCAGGAAGTTTTCATCTTTCAGTTTTTCGGGCTGAAGCACAGGTATACCGCAACTTTCTGCATACCGTTTTACGTCTGATTGATGGATTTGCAGTCCACGTCCCGATCGCTTGTCAGGCGCGGTGACTACTCCCACTATATGATAGCCATTTTCGACAAGGGCTCTCAAACTCGTGACTGCAAATTCAGGAGTTCCCATGAAAACAATTCGCAGCTGTTTGCCGTTCATCAGTTTAGATTTTGGAGATTTTGCTGTAAATATTTTACGAACCGTTTATCGGAGGTTAGTGTTTCCTTTGGTTGCCTTGGGGAAATAGGGACAATTCTGGCAACCATTGCCGCAGCAGTAGCCACGTTTAATCAGAAAGCTTTCAGTCATTATTCGGTACCCCTCTTTTGATAAATGGTAATCTATCCCTTCTACCGGCTCATTGGCATATTCACTTCTATATTCAATATTATCAGACATATACAAGTTTTATTGATTCTATAAAGAGTGTCCCATCCGATCGCGTTTTGTTTTCATATAAACCTCGTTGTAAGGGTTTGATTTGATCACGATAGGGATTGACTCAACTACTTTCAAACCGTAACCTTCCAACCCCACCCGTTTTACCGGATTATTGGTTAAAAGTCGCATTTTCCGGACACCCAGACTACATAAGATTTGTGCACCCACCCCATAATCACGTTCATCGGGATCGAAGCCAAGATGGATATTGGCGTCAACGGTGTCAATTCCTTGTTCCTGCAGCTTATAGGCTTTAATCTTATTCATCAGACCAATGCCACGTCCTTCCTGCTGGATATAGACTATTACACCCTTCCCTTGTTTTTCGATAAGTTCCATTGCTTTATGCAGTTGATCACCGCATTCGCAACGTAATGATCCAAAAATGTCACCTGTGGCACATGAAGAGTGAACCCTCACCAGGACTGCGTCATCAGGCTCCCATTCTCCCTTAATCAGCGCGATGTGTTCCACTCCGTTTGATTTTTGAAGAAACGGAATTAGACGGAATTTCCCGTATGCGGTAGGCAATTGGACCTCTTCTCCTCTTTCAATAAGACTCTCTTTGTCAATTTTATATGCGATAAGGTCTTCAATCGAAACAAGTTTAAGTCCGAATTTTTGGGCGATTTCATATAACTCGGGAAGGCGGGCCATTGAGCCGTCGGGATTCATAATCTCAACCAAAACTCCGGCGGGTTCAAGGCCGGCAAGGCGGGCCAGATCAACCGCTGCTTCGGTGTGCCCTGCCCGACGAAGGACGCCGCGACTCCTGGCACGTAAGGGGAATATATGTCCCGGGCGTCCAAGTTCGTTGGGTTTTGTGGCCGGATCGGCGAGTTTACGTATTGTAACAGCTCGATCGTATGCTGAAATGCCTGTTGAAACATCGTCCCCGACGGCATCAACAGATACTGTAAATGGAGTTTCATGCAAGGATGTGTTTGTTCCAACCATCATCCCAAGATCAAGCTCTTCGCAGCGCTCCTCCGTGATTGGGACACAGATCAGTCCTCGTCCCTCAGTCACCATAAAATTTACCATTTCAGGGGTGATCTTTTCGGCCGCCGCTATAAAATCGCCTTCATTTTCACGGTCTTCGTCGTCGACCACTATGATTAATTTCCCATTTCGAAGATCTTCAACAGCCTCTTCAATGGTATTCAGTTTAATGCCGTTCATTCTAAAATATATTAAGCTATTTGTCTTGTGCCACCTTCTCCTCTTTCCTCAGACGTTTAAAGATTTTTTTGAAGAATTCGGCGTAGGAGTTTATATTAAATACAACCGAGTCATTGGCTGCTTTGTACGTTAAAAATACTCCGGCAGGGAGGAAAATAAAAGTTGAAAGCCAAACACCTTCCCAAACTGAGGTTACACCCTCACGAGAGAATTTTTCACCGGTAGTGGTAATAATCCAGTAGAAAATAAAAAGTATTACCGAAATTACCAGCGGCATCCCCAGTCCTCCTTTCCGGATGATTGCGCCGAGAGGGGCACCAATAAACAGAAAAACCAGACATGCGATTGCAAAGGTGTATTTTTTGTGCCACTCTATACCAAACCGGTTTAAATTTCGGTTGGTTGCAACAAGCATTTCTTCGGCTTGCTGAATGGTCCTTGCATTATTTCGCGCATTAATAAGCGCAGTGTTTAAAGCTCCGGATCTGATGGGAAATGATGCTTTCATCATCACAGAATCGATATTTACATATTGGACCATTTTAAGCGGCTTGGAGGCTGATGTATCTTTTCGCGCCAGCTTGAAAACATTTGTGGATAGCGGAGATAAATAATTAAGCGTCATTGCCTGGCTTAGTCTTCTCATTTCCAGAGTTTTGCCAATAGAGTCGAGGAAATAAACGATCTGGGCATTATTAAGTGCTCTGTTTTGGTTCTTAAAAATACTCTCATCTTTACGCTCGAGTTCCATCCCTTGCAATACTGTAAAAATGGATTGTTTAGTGAATTTATCCGTTCTTGCCGGGTAGGTCAATCTTCTCCGGTCATTAGGTTGCATTTCAGAATGGGTCTGGCCGGAATAAAGATTAAGGATCATATATTTTTTATCCTTGGTGATTTTCATCGTTCCTGAATCGGCTACAGTGATGGTTACATTTCCCTTTTCTTCGGTATGATCGTAGATCATGATATCATAAAGCATTTCTCCATTCGGAGATTTTTTCCCTACCTTGATCGAGTAATTATCTATATCATTCGAAAAAACCCCTTCTTTCACAATAATTTCAGGACGCAGCTGTCTGATGCTCGACATAAGGGCGATCAACTTTTTATAGGATACCGGGATCACCTGATTATAAAAGTAAAACGATCCAATGCTGAGTAAAATGCTCAGTACAATTACGGGTTTCATGATTCTGTAGAGGGAAATACCAGCCGCCTTCATTGCCAGCAATTCATTATTTTCCCCCAGGTCTCCAAAAGTCATAATAGAAGCCAGCAACATAGCCAGAGGTAATGCATTGGTCATCAACATGGCCATTGTGTAAACAATGAATTCAAGTATCACACTGAAATCCAGCCCTTTACCAACAAGTTCGTCGAGATAAACCCATAAAAACTGCATAAGCAGCACGAAAAGGGAGATAACCAGGGTGACAAAAAAAGGCCCTATAAAACTTTTAACAATATACAGATGTAGTCGCTTCATGCAATGGGTTTCTGAAACGAACGCAAAGTTACATCTTTTTTGGAATTTGGGGGTATTTAAATCTATGAGCCAATCATATGTTTTAATTTGGCTACCTGAGAAGCCCAAAGGTTGCAGGCATCCTCGGCATCTTCTTCCTCAATATTGTCCGTAACAATCAGCGCAACATCACCAGTCAGTTCATCCTGAATGATATTGAATCCAAATTCAAAAGATGGTTCCCCATCCAGCCATCGGAAGTTGATCATTACATTAGGTATCATTGTCAGAATTTCAGCCTGCTGTTCTGTCTCTCCCCAGAAAAAAGTAAATATTTTTCCATCAACTTTCACATTATCGGCAAACCATTCTGCCAGTCCGGATGGAGAACTAATCCGGCTGAATAAAACAGCAGGTGAAGTTTTAAGGAAAAATTCTAATCGGATCTCTTTCACTCTTGAATATCTTAATTAATATTTTAAAATTTACATCGCTGTTGAATCCCCGGCCAACAGGAACTTAACTTTTAAAATGGCTACTAACCCGTCTGTTGTCCAGATCTTTACAATTAATTAAAGCTGATTACTACGCTCTAAACCGATTTTAAAGCACAAATGTAAGTTTATTCTGTTCTGCGAACGCAAAATAGTTAATTATTTATAAAATTCAATACTTTATCTTAGATGAGCAATCTAAAATTAAAAAAATAAACGGAGGTGTTGCCATAAACCAGAAAGCTGTTATCTTTGCAGCCTCAAACGATAAAAAATTATGTCCGTCAGTGACGGATCAGCTGGTTAGAGCGTCCCGATTGAAATCGGGAAGGTCACCAAAAGATTATCAGCAAGTTTTTTGAATATAATGGCGAGGTAGCTCAGTTGGTTAGAGCGCATGATTCATAATCATGAGGTCGCCGGATCATCCCCGGCTCTCGCTACACGTTGAATAATAGGCACTTAAGATGTATTTCTTAAGTGCTTTTTTTATTGTATTTGCACACAATTTGCACACATGTATTTGAAGGAAGAAATTCTTGATAAAAAATTCCTTACATGATATTTTATTCATCTATAATTATTTGAAGCCTATTGGGGTCCACAATCGCAGGAAAAACAGATCTTCTTTCGTTGCCATGTCAACCGGAGCAAGAGTTGTCATTTCAGGATCTGGAGTGCGGCTGTAAAAATCCCGGCAGCATCAGTTTCGTAAAACACCGGAAATTGCTCTCTTGCGCCACATCTCCCGGTTTACTTCCTGTTTTTCCGTAATAGTTAGGAGGGTGGTGGGGATTTAGTGGTTAAGATTAAAAAGGGATCAGGTGCTGTCGGTAGATCGTATCAATATAAAGCCGCAGTGTTTTAAATAACGTTGTATTCAATTGGATGACAAATTTTGGCATAGCAATTTAATATCTTTGTTTACGTAATTAAATTCAAAATCAAATGTATTCACCTCATTTGCTCAGGCAATGGAGAGTTTAATTGAGAAGTACCAAATTTTCCACCTACATCTACTCAATATTCATCCTGATTTTAAGAACGAAATTATTCTTTATTACCAACGATTTTGTTCAGAAAGTGGACAACAAGAGAACTGGAATAAAAGGGATTGGGATAATCTATTATTTAATCAGAAAAATATAAAATAATGAAATGACAATCGCCTGGTTCCTTCAATCACTTGTCAAATTCTTATTGTGACAGGTTTGGAATCATACAAAATAATACTATTGAATCTTATTCTTAAATTATAAAATACACATTAACAATATGTTGGGAGCAATTATAGGCGATATTGTGGGCTCAAGATTTGAGTTCTCTAATCATAAAAACATCAATTTCGAACTGTTTCATTCGAATTGCAATTTTACCGATGATACTATTTGTACTGTTGCAGTTGCTGACTGGTTGATTAAAGAAGAAGGTAAACAGAATGATTTTGCTAACCATCTTCAGAAATGGTGTTTGCAATTTTCAAATCCGATGGGAGGTTATGGAACGAGGTTTGCCTCATGGATCAGAGAAAAACATCCAAAACCTTATGGTAGTTACGGAAATGGTTCCGCTATGCGTATTGCTCCTGTAGGCTGGTCCTGTGAATCCTTGGACGAAACATGTTCAGTAGCAGGTGAAATTGCAGCAGTTAGCCATAATCACCCTGAAGGGATAAAAGGGGCACAGGCTACAGCTTCAGCAATTTTCCTTGCCCGGAAAGGATTCTCAAAGATTGAAATAAGACTGCAAATCTCACAATTGTTCGGATATAATTTGAATCGTACCTGCGAAGAGATTAGACCAGTTTATGAGTATAATGAAACATGTCAGGGGACAGTTCCTGAGGCAATCGTAGCTTTTCTCGATAGCACAGATTTTGAAAATGCTATTCGGCTGGCAGTTTCTCTTGGAGGCGACAGTGATACACTAACCTGTATTACTGGAGCTATTGCAGAAGCATTTTACGGTATTCCGTATGAATTGGAGAACGAAGCATTAAGTTACCTGCCTGAAAATATAATGAAAGTGATTACCCTCTTTAAAAACAAATATGAACAGCAAATAGATGATGTAAAGTACTTTTCTCAGATTAGGGTAACTCCGCATCAAATCTGGGAAAAAATGTTTGAATTAATTCCCTTGCTGGAGAAATCCGAAACGGCAAATTATACACATTGGGGAGGCGGGGACGAACAGCCAGATGGCACAATCGCATTTCCATATCCCATTTATAATGATCTTGTTCGACAATGGGAACATATTTTTGAGGAAAGCAAACTTATGATACCCTTCGCCTGGAGCCGATGGATAGAGCCAAAAAAAATTCATGATTGGTCTGAAGTTGATTATGAAAGATTTTCAGCTGTTGAAATATGTAAGATATTTACTGCCCTTATACGTGCTGAGCGATTTTCCGATGGTTCTATAAGACGTTTCTTTAGAGAAGGGAATATGCTTAAATGTCTTAAGGTTTTATCCGAACGAATTAATCAAAGCAAAATCTAACTATGAGTTATTAAACTATATTTTTAAAGAGCTTAATGTTGTGTATTGGCTTAAAAGTTTTGTCTCCTCCCTTATTTTCCTTCAAACCAAGGTTTATCGGAAGACCCTTTTGCTTTATGAACCCGGTATCCCCCTTCAACTCTCACCGGATTAGATTCAATTTGAAGCTTATCTCCAACCGGATTCAACAACGATCGTTCATTCAAATCCTCAACATTAACCAATTCAGAAACAGGATAAGCATTCATTTTTTCAGCAGGATAAGGATTCAATAATCGTAAAACATCCGATAAATGGTTAGACGCTCTAATCCATCCAGCCTCATTTGATTGAGAAAGAATAACCGGCATTGGTTTAACGCCGATACTTTGCAGTAGACTATTGGCAACTGTAGTGATTATTGCGAAAAATTCAACGATCTCCTTTGATTCCGGATTTATCCACCGGTCATAGATTCCGGCAAAGGCGAATGGCCTGTTCCTATTCTGGATGTAAATCAGATAAGGTTTATTCCGGTCCGACCATTCATATGCCAAAACGATATAAATGACACCGATGAAAGAATCTACCTGGAAACGCTTTTGGATAATATTCCGGAATTTCGAATTGTCAGAAACCCAGTTTATGGAAAACTTTCCATAAACTAGGCAGGAAAAACTGGTTATTCTGTGGCAACCATGAAGCAGCCGAAAATGCTGCCATTGTATATTCTTTATTGGGATGTTGTAAGGCAAGTGGCGTAAACTTCCGTGACTGGCTTGTCTTCTTTCTGAACAACATCCATAAATATGACAATGATTACGGAAAAGACCTGGCAGAATTGCTCCCGCACAACTTTAAATTGAAAAACCAAGATTGTAACAAAGACCTCTGCCAAAACTTTCAAAGTTCTCCGAACATATTACCATAACTCTGAAAGTGTAACTGGATTTTTCAGCAAAACAAGACGTGGTTCACCGAATGCTTACGTTAGAATAACGTTGAACGTGAAACTGGTTTTTCGGGAAAAACAAGAGAAGTTTCAATATATGGTTACAAATAGTTTACTTGTTATTAGATTTATTACTATCATAATCTTCATAATTGACACGATAGTAACCAATAAATGGAAAATATTTCCGAATGACAAATATGGTTTCATATAAAGTCAAAGGATGTTGTTTTTGAAGTGTTCCTACCGCAATACCTTGCCCATTTTCCTGACCTTCACATATATACATTAAACCAAAACTTCCTACATTACCTTTGTAGAAAATTAAGTCGCCCGGCAATGGTTTGTCCACTTTTTTAAAATTAGCCATTAAAGACTGGGACATTATTTCATTTGGATTTCGTCTAACTACAATTCCTGCCTGTCCTATTACATAAGCCAAGAAACTCGGTGAATCAAAACCTACAGAAGGACTTTTACTACCCAATTCAAAAGGCATTTCCTTCCACGTTAGCAGGAGGGCTATAAGTACTGCAGATTTTCTTTTTCCTGAAGGTAAATTAACTATACTTTTTGTAATTCGCTCCCAATCTATAAAGCCATAATCGCTTATAGCTTTATTTTCACTGGTGGTTCTTATTAAGCGAATTAAAAAATCAGTCAAATCTTTTTCGTCATTTTTTAAATTAATAATGTGTAGAGATAATTTTTTTAAATTAAGGTTTAAAGAATCATTTTTCAATTGTATACTATCGATTTTATTATTGGCTGTTGTGAGTTCATTATCAGTTTTATGCAAACTATAACTCGAATATAAAAGAGAACCAAGAAAAATACATACACCAACCAAAGTCAATATTGCTGATCTTCGTGAAGATCTTTCGATTTTCTTTAACGCGTCAGATTCCATTTTTATTTTTCAATTTTACCAGTAATTATTACATTCAAAGCCTGATCCCACATTCTAAATAGTCTGTTTGCTGTGATTGTAATCAAACCAGTTGAACCGAACATTAGAGTTAATTCAGGAATCCCAGCTTGCTTTCTTATTATCATATAGAGGGAACACGCGAATAAGATAATAAGTGAAATAGATGTTACAAATAGATGAACCAATCTTTCAAATCTAAATAGATTAATGAGTTTCTCAACTATTAGGTATCTTTCATTTAATATATCATTTTCAGTTTGGGACATATCTTACACCATTTTCCAGGTTAAAAATTTTGGTAGAAAGAGTTACATGTTCTTTAATCAGATAAGATTGTCTTAATTTTCTTTATTATTTATTACATGAATTATGATAAGATCATTTTAGAATATTTTCGTAAAGAAATGAAAGACTTTAGATTGCAAAGTACCTTAAAACAAATATATCATTTATTTTTTGAAAAGTTGAATATTTCTTTAAGAAATATTTTATAGAAATAAAAATTCTTCATGATTATCTTTATATAATCTGAAATTTCTGTTAGAATAGAATGTAAGAATATTAAACTCTTTGGTGGGACTTTAATGCATTTGCTTTTTTCACTAAAACTTATATTTTCTGGATTTTTGTTTGAATAATAAGATACTCCCCATGCATCCGTTTTTTTTTTGTTATAAAGCGGAAGTTGCCAAATAGCTCACAATATCAGCAAAAGCCTTGGTGGGACTAAAACTTACATGAACAAAGATTGATGTTACTACTAGTGATAAATGGAGAATTGTTTTCATTGTAGTTAAATTAATTAAAACTGGTTGCAGAATTCTGTACTTTGTTGATCCATGTCTAAATTATCATCATAAATAGACCAGTTCAAATTCAGGTGAGATTATGAGGTTTTGATTATCGTAAATTGCTCAAAATTCTATCACAAATCCCATACTCGGTAATATGGAGCCACTTGATTGCGGCAAAATTACCGGAATTGCTGACAACCTGTTATTTGGGGCTTGTGGATTTGAATATATCCCCGGATTATAGGGCACCCCGGAACTTGTTGCAATCGTATTATCCGGATTTCGTTTTAATGTTAGCCCGGGTTGAACAGGATTTTTGCTGTTATATATATTTTGGATGTCCATAAACATATCAAGCGTAAAATGTTTGTAATTCCATTTTTTATCCAGTCGAAGATCGGCTGCACTAAAGGATGGAAGCCTCTCTGTATTTATTCTTGTATAATCCAGTACTGGTTCATTTGTAAACGGGTAATTCTCAAGGCTTTTTGTTAGGTCAAATGGCGTTGCAGGTGCTTGCCCCTGGTATCGGAAACGGACTCCGAGTTCCCAGTTTTTATTAAACTTATAACCCCCGGTGAATGAAACTAAATGACGGTTATCCCATGCTGAAGGGATATATTTAGTTGGATCGCTGCCAGTAAACAGGCTGTAATAGTAAGTATAGGCAAGGATTCCATAAATATGGGTTGTAAGCCTCTTTTGCAGCATGAACTCGGCACCATAGCTCTTGCCTAATCCATTACTCGAAACACGTTCGTTTCCCAATACCCCAAAATTTCCGCCAAGATTAGCCAATGAAATTTGGTTGTCTATCGAAACAGGATAAGAGCTGTATTTCTTATAAAATCCTTCAAGTGTAATCCTTATTGAAT
>TBL_comb47_HYPODRAFT_10002799_pt1 | contig 21245 bp, 45 predicted proteins | sample TroBogypolimnion_40_FD_10682 | JGI IMG/M metagenome (IMG submission 10682) | reverse complement strand
ATAAAGAGCACCGCTGACTGGGTGCTTCATTCCATCATGAACTTTTTCAGTTTCTTCTTTACCAATACTAATTACTTCCCAACCACCTTGACCTAGAGCATTTAAAAGTTCTATACGATCTTGGTTTTCAGTAATTTTAAAATCTAGATATTCAAACTTTTTCATCTTTATCCATGTCTTTCTCAACTTCAGCAATAACAATAAGTTTAGTAAGCATATCTCTAAACTTACGAATATCTTCAATGTTAAAATAAGTTGACATTACTTTAATAAAGTTGACCGTATAAGTCAACGCAATTACTCCAGATCCAACTGAAGTTTCGACAACCATGTTTCCAAATTCAAGTTTCATTTAATTTCTTTATCCATCATTTCATTATTATATGAATTATATTCAGGAATCAAGAAACCATTATCGTCAATAATATCCAAACCTCTTTCAAGAGAATAAAAATAAAGTTTTGCCAAATAGTGTGGCCACTCTTTATCTTTCATATCTTCATGAAAGTTATGAATGATTTCTTTTTTAGTACGCATTCTAAATGCGTCATTATCTGAAAAACAACTCCAAGATCCGCAACCACAACTTAAATATCCTGATTCATAAATACATTGATCGGCTTGGTAATAAAACCCTCCACCAGATCGTTTGCATTCATACCATTCAATCTCGAAAGGTTCTTTTACGATTTGGTTAACGCCATATTCGTAAACCTTTAAGCCTGGTTTTACCTTTAGGAATTCAATTAAACTTCGCATATGACAAGCATTAATATGCTTATATGCTTTATGTTTAGAGCAAGTGTAAAGTTTTCCCAAGCCAGCATTTTTTAATGCTTTGCTTAGTTGTTTACGAAGAGAATGATTTCCCATTTTAATTACCAATTACTTTTTAGTTGCAACCATCTCAACTATTTCGCATTTACAATCATTTCCATAAAAACCAGAATGAATATCGTCTTCACCATCCCATTGAATCCACCAATACTCGTCATCATGATAATCGCAAGAAACTAATGTTCCGTCTCTTGGTTTGGCAAGAGATTTTATTCTCATTCCAACGTGGATTTGATCTGATTTAATATCGCAGATTCTCATTTATTTAATAATCTTTTTATCAAACTCTATTTTAGAATTGCTTAAATCTTCTTTGGCCTGCTTTTCAAGCAAAGAAAACGAATCTGGATAAGCTGATAAATCAATCAAACCTCTTTCAATTTTCTTTTCATCTGCAATATCATCAGATGATAAATTATCCAGAATTTTTCTTTCTTCTGTTGAAAGTTTATTTAACAACTCTCCGGGCTTTCCTCTTTGATTTTCTGGTTTACGTCTTAAAGACGATCTATTAGTAAGTTCATAAGCTATCCCAAATAGCTTATGAAAAACATCAATAGGTTTCATTCGGCATTAACTCCAGTGCACAAAAGAATTTGACCATTGGTATCGTAATCAACAATCCATCCAAGCATTTTTGCAAATGCTTCAAGATCCTTTTCAGTTTTAGGAATGGCTTTAGTCCTACTAATACGATTCTTTTTGGTACAAGGATTATCTTCTTCTGGATCGGTATTGCTTTCTACGAGAAACATATGATTTGCGTCGCCATAAGTAGGATCATTTCCAGACTCATCGTGCATGATATAGAGATTCTTTTTCATTTTGAAACCTTCTTATCTAAGCAAATCATTGTGAGTATCAAACAAAAGCTGTGCGATTGAAGCAACACAATCAGGCTCCACACTGTTTCCAGCAAGAGCCTGAATGAATTCCCATTGGAGATATGAAAGTTCTCTCAATGCGTTATTTGTGCCATTAGTATCTCCTCGATACCAACGCATGTTTTTTGCTTTCTGAACTTTGTCTTTTATATATTCTAAAGTCAGCATTTATTTTGGCGGAAAAATAGAGATTTGAACTCTAGATCATTTTACTGATGGCAGTTTTCTAGACTGCTGGCATAAACCACTCGCCCATTTTTCCAAAAACATTGATAAGGTGGATACATTACCGTGTGAGTTATTATTCCTATTGCTAATAAGGGGAACACTATTCATGTTCATTAGCAATCATCCGTGATTCGGATTTGCCTCACATTCCACAAAGCAATGTATTAATATTGCTTCAGGCATTCATTCGGTTCCTTACCAAAATCGTAAGAAATCAAATAGCAAACGATTTAAATCCGCGATACTCTTTCTAATTATAAGAGTTGAAGAGATCCGATTTTCGTTAAAACTATTTGATTTCTTAGACCTATAAGATTGAAATCATCTCACCTATAGGCAACCCGATCAATACGATCTACATACCGGGAATCATGTAGAAAGAGCGGTGCTACCAGTCAGTTTTTAAAGGAACTAACAAACCTTTTCGCTAAGACAAACATTCTACCGTTTGCTTCAAGATAAGCCTAGCATAACTTATCATTGTTCGCGCCCCGAAACCTTCACCTTTCGGCTGCTCGCTCTCGATTGTTTACAATATAAGCACGGTCGGTGCGATGTCAATACCTGACGTTTTAGCAGATATTACGAAATAATTGTTTTTATTTAATATTTCCGATGGTTATGTGAAATTTATGTTTATGATCAGGAGAATAGGTAATATCACTAGTAGGCATTAGTCCTAATTCTTTGCGAATGTTTTCTAATTCATCTGACCAAGCATTTAGCCAATAATATGTTTCATCATTATAAATATAATTTTCATATTCAAATGAAACATTTTTACCATCATATTTATTCCAAAACATTTTAAACTTCGGATCTTCTTTACGAAGAACAGAAATATGAGCAGAATATTTTGGACGTTTTACATTAAAATATTTTGGAATAAACGAGCGATAATAATCGGCAATAGCCTGATCAATCTCTACAATTATCTTGTAAGGATTTTCCGAATACTTTATTGTTCCAATAGAAAGCATTTATGAAATTAAATTAGAATAAAACTCTATAGGACTTGCTAAGTCTGGCAAACTAGAAACTTGTCCATCGCCAACTTCAATTACAATATATTCTCCATCTTCTTTTTGCGCCGTATCAATTGTAAAAAATCTACTATTAATCTTTTTAATTACAGATTCAATTAAAGATACCGGAGGAACAGATAAATTATATTCTCCATATTCCCAATACTTAGAAGTATTGATAATCTTACCATCAAGAACAAATGTTCTAAACTCTTGAGACAAAGGCATTTTGCTTTTAGGATGAAATCCAATTGATTTCAAAGGAACATATTCTCTAATAGCAATACCTCCTTGAATGCTGTCAATATTATCCTGCAATGCAATAAAGTTTTTTACTACACGTTTTACATTAGCAATGTCTTTAGTATCAGGAATATAGCACGCATCATTCCAAGAATGTTTCATAGAACAAACAAAATCTTTAATGATGACGGATTTAAACTTAGCAGAACTTATTGCTGTAATCATTTCATCTTCTGACGGATGTTTAATGATTATTGATTCTGGAGTTAATCCAACAATTTTATTATACCAATTGCCAATATGATGACACTGAATATAATCACTGGGAGTGTTTACTAGATCATATCCTTTTTCTTTAAGAACATGAAACATTTCTTTATATTGTGGAAGCAATCGCATCCATCCTCTATAAATGATTGGCTCTATTTTATCTAATGTATTTGGCAATCTTCGCAAAGCTTTTGTAAAATTTTCTTCAGCAAAAGCCATTTCATCTAGCAAATTAATTGAAGTAAATTTAGAAGCAGCTATCGCTTCATTTTCCCACATTGGATGTGGAATGCTGCTTTTCATAGTATCTGAACAAAAAAGTATTGATGTCATATTTTTATTTATAAGTTAATATTAACGCCACAAGTATTGCAAAAACAAATAACACTAATGAAAAAATGAAAAACATTATTTCAAATAGCGCTATCATAACCCATCTTTTTCTTTCATTTCTTTTATCATATTAACAAGATTTCTAATATGAGTTATGGCATCTTCAAGATAAGAATTGCTTAATGGTTTATTAAAATCTAAACAATCTTCTAATTCATAAGCAATATCTAATGCAGAAAGTTTTGGATGATTTAATTTATCTATCATTTATTAAATCAAAGAACGTGTGTAGCATCTTCACGAATGAATAGAGCGTCTGAAGGATAAATATAAGTAGTATTATCTACCTGATCTCCAATCACAGCATATCCATTGCCATCGCAATCATTAAATGATCCGGTTCGGCAACACTCTTTAAAATCTTTAATAGACATTAAATCATTTAGATCGTATTTATATTGAGTAAGCTTTTTCATTTTTAAAACCTTTTAAATTAAAGACATTAAATGATTGCATTCATTAGTATTATATTTTTTAATAATTTCAAATTCTTTATTTTTTAAAGATAAATAATTAATATTAACTTCATACAAATTATAATCAAAAATAAAGCTAGGATCAATATTCATTTTCGTATGAAAATTAATCATATATTTGCGCCATACAAAAACATTATGGGCTGGAAACTGTGCATTATTAAGAGAGAATCCAGCTTCTGGTAAACAATCACAATTGAAACCATCACGGCAACCAAAAATTAGAACGCGAGTATCTTTGATAAGAATATCTTTCCAATCATCTGCAACATAATGGAAAGTATGAATAATTTTTTGGCCAACTTCAAAAGAAGTTTTATTCCAAATAAATCGTTTTGATATTATTTTCATCCGGCCCTAAAAGAAGAAAGTACAACTGAGTTTGCTTCAACATCATCAGATGCGATTCCAATGTATGTAACTTTAATATCTTTAATATCAACCCAGCAATATTCAAAATTCTTAAAGTCGTCATAATCCGTTTTAAATCGCCACTTGTTATCTTTCCAAATATATAGTGCATCAGGATTAATGCACCGAGCATCCTCCTCGCTATCAGCAGCTACAATGCAACCGCGATAAGTATCATAGCCTTTATTAACAAACTGCGTAAGTAGATAAAGATTCATTTCAACCTGCCTTAAAACTATAATTAATTACGGTTCCTTCTTCATAGCAATCAGAAGCTTCACCAAGCAAAGTAATATTTACATCATAAGGATCCACCCAACAGGTTTGATCGACATCATGATAAAACTTACTTTCATCTTTATAAATCCATTTCTTTCCACTCCAACGATAGTTATCGTCTGGATGGATAAAACGAGCCGTTTCAAAACTTTCTGCAACTACAACGGCATTCTTAAAAACATCATATTTACGATTGTTTGAAGTCTGAGTAATAAGATAAAGATTCATTTGGGACCATTATAATTTCTATAAAAATAAACAATGCTAAGCAAAAGTTTTCCAGGAAGAAGCAAGCCATAAACACTAATCTTTGGAAGATTATCGAAGCCAGCGTTCTTAATCCAAAATGTAATCCATCTTGGCTCCGGCATATTATATGCTTTACATGAAACTAATTCCTCAGCATATTGAGTTGCAACTCTTACCTGATCAATATCATTAAATACAAATAAATTTGCTCCAGGAATAATTCCTGAAGTCTTCATAATATCATCAACTTCATGAGCTTCAATATATTGATTAGGTTTAGTTTTCATTTCAAAGCCAAGCAGGTTTAGAAGGATCGTTTAGGTCTTTTGATTCCTGATCATACTTATCTCTATTCATTTTATCCCTCGCTAAAAATAGGTTCACGATAACTCATTGGTTCAGTTTTAACAAACCAAATAGTAATATTAAAGTAAACATATTGACTAGAGCCAGGAGATCCTCCGGCCATTGCCGTGCAAATATTTTTTACAGTATAGCCTCTTTGCTCATATTCGGCAATTTTTTCATTTGCTTTAGTGTCGCTATTTACTGTAACAATAATACTATTTGTCATTAGGATTTAATTACCGCTGTAATGATTTCAAGAATGATTTTTGGATCCAATTCATTAATTGGTTCATATCCATATCGCCAACAGTTTGGCTCGTTACCAGCATCAGCTTTGTCATAAACATCACTTCCATGATGATTTTTATTCAAACTGATAACCATCTCTTCGGCGCGGTCTTTTCCAAACACAATACCTGGAACTGACTCGCTATCTTCTGGAATATTATCCATAATAAAAAATGCTTGTTCCATTTTATTCTTCAATCCATTTAGGAAGTCCAAGCAAATCATTAACTCGATCTTTTTGCTGTTGATTTAAGATCGGCATATTATGAATAATATGCTCCATTCTATCAAACTGAAGTGTTTCTAGTTCTTTTTGAGCAGCAACAAGTTTTTTCTTTTGAATCGCAATCTTGCTATCAAGATCATAAAGAATTTTAATTGATTCGGCAGAATCTTTATCAGACATTTTAATTTGCCTTCCCAACTTTAGTTGAATAGATTCCTAGAACAACCCCGTAAAGAACAGAAAAGAATGCGGTAACTTTTGCATTATCATTACACATTGCAATAAATGCAATAGTTCCTGTAATGATTGCAAGTGTATAAATAATAATTATATTTTTAGTATTCATTTGCTTTACCTACGTTTAACGCAAGGCTTAATAAGCTCAACCATTGGAATGGCGCATTCTTTTTGCTTAGGAATCACTGCGCCAATCTGTTTATTGATTACTCCAAGAAGAGAATAAAGACTAGCAAGCTCATCTTTAAGATTGAGATTGGATTCTGTAAGATAAACGATCTCATCGTTTAGATTTTCAACGAGAGTTTCGTATTCATCCAAAGTCATTTCTTTATGAAGATTGCTATGATCAACCAGCTCGGTATTCAGTGGAATGAATTCCGGTCCAGCATGATTCCATTGAGGATCGTTGTCGCTCATTTATTTTCCATTCTATTACTTAACATTACGAAATACATATCAAGTCTATAAGCCCATTTGGGCTGAATAGGATCTCCTGCCGTAAGAATATAATGACCAATAGAAATTGGATAGATAACGGCTTTATGAGCAAGATCAACAATCTTTTTAGAAAGATTCATTTTATTCCTCAACATTTACGGGCATTGTTAGCTATCAGGATAAAAGTTATAACAATTAATCCAGATGCCATCTTTATCAATGCTAGTGCATTCATCTTCATGAATCCAAATTTCTTTTTTGGAAAGATCATTTGGAACGAAATGATATACGTAAATCGTATGAGACTGATCTTGAAGTTTACACTCTGTAATGATACCGCTAATCGTAGTAGTATCAAAACAATCTTTAATACAGCCCTTTTTGCCAACAATATCTTTTGGTTCTTTTACCGGAGACGCTTCGCATCTCTGAATCAAAACAATATATTCAGAACGTCGGGCACAAATCTCACATTCATAAACTTGAATAGTTTTCATTTGCAATCCGAATCCCACCAGCACATATACTTGGCGAGTTTTACTTGATTAACTTCAATTCTTTCTACTTCTTTACCACCAAGCTCAAACGGTTCCAAGCTAAAGAAAATGAATTTGCATTCATCAACATTCCAATAACAACTATCAAAAACTTTTCCTTTAACCAAACCAAGCTCGGGAATGTCGCGAGTAATGGTAATGATTTCATAACAAATAGTTTTATCGCCGCCTTCGGTTTCAACAAAGGCATACGAAAAAATCGAAAAGAATGATTCTGGCTTTCTATCGTAAAGTTTTTCGTTCCAAGTTTTATTATTGGCAGGACAATGATCATCGCAATCTGTGCAAAGTTTGCCGTAATAAGTTTTATTACACTTAGAACAGATGGTTTCGGCAATCAAGTTCATGGCAGTCACTCCTTAATACTCACACCGTGAAAACGATTGCATTCATTGATAATGCGATTCAACTTATCACCAATCTCTTTATGAAAGAGTTCATAAGTGCATTGCCCATCTTTATTCTTTTTATCAGAACACCCACAATCAACGGATTGACCAATATCTTTATACTTCTTCATCACCACTTCAAGAAGCATTAAATGATCAACATCCTCAAGATGTTTTTCAAGTTCTTTTTGAGAAAGATTATAAATGCTTTTCATGAGGCTTGCTCTATTCCTTTTCCTGCGTCATTATGCGCGACGCGTTAGCCTTGCTCCATAAACATAACCACGCCCGAGATGTTGTCAACACCGGACGTGAATTAAGTTTATATGTAGAAAATCTAATCTAGAATATAGTAAATTTACTATTCATCAATACTTTGGACGAATATTAATTTTCTCCCACCATTCAATAGTTTTTACAGCAGAAACATAAAACAAAAGAATAGGAAGATTAAAACAAATAACCACAACTCCGCTAAAAATCTTTTTCATTTTTAATATCTTTATAAGAGAAAGTTTAAACCAATTAATTTTTTATCTAAAACCACATTTACTAAATAATCTGAGCGACCATTCAATATTTTATTTAATTTTGTTTGACCTATTGCTCCACATAAAGAAGTATATTGCAAATATGAATTACCATTTGTTTTGAAAAACAAAACTGGTTCATCTGCACACTTTTCACAATGATTATCTTGTAACTCAGAATTTTCATCTATATAAAGAAAACCCCAAAGATCATTTTCAGTAGTGCTCTTTACTAAATAAATAGCAATAGTATTGCCTTCTTTATAAGACTCTCTTGCATATTGCTCGAAGTCTTTTAATTTTTTATCTATATCCATTTCAATGAACAATAGCTCGTCCGGTATCAACAACTAGGTACCAAGAGCCTAGCATTATTAACCAAACAAAAGCTAAAGTAAAAATACTAATAAAAAAGATTTGAGCGATGTCTTTAAAAGAATATTTTGCCATTTTAAATCCTTTACGGACGATTGGTTGACTCAAGATTCTCTTTTGCCTTCTTAAAGAGAATCTGAAACATACATTCGCCACGCTCGCGAAGAGAATTGTTTTGAGGAAGCAAATCAAGATACTTTCGCAGTTCAATTAGCTGCTTAATTGCTGGTTCATCAGGAATAACAAACGTGAGAATGCTTGCAATAGCATTCTCTGTTGCAGCCCTAGAACGGAAATCATTACTAAGATCAACTAAATCATTCTTAATAGGATCGGACATTTTATTTTTCTTTCTTTTAAATAAAATTAATTATATTTTAATAGTAATTTTGAGCGGGCGACGGGACTCGAACCCGTAACATTCAGTTTGGAAAACTGAAACTCTACCATTGAGTTACGCCCGCAATGGTTTCACTAAACTATATATCACCATGATTGCTGTTTTTAATCAGCACTAATAATATTAGATTATTTATTATTTAATATTTTTTCTATTTTAGCTTTTATAAAAGCTATTTCTTTTTTTAATTTACGTCGTTTGCGATTATCAAAATAAAGCCATAAATGACCTCCGCCATAGCAAATAATAAAATATCCTAATACTAAAAATAGTCTTTCAATAAAAGGATAATTCATTTGAAATCATTTTTCTGACAAGCAAACTTTGCATGATGACATTTTTTAATATCATCTATATCCAGACAATTATCAATATGACGTTGCTCTTTCAAAGCAAATTCATGATCATAAACATCGGTATTTTCATCTACCTTAGATACATCTGTTCCTGGCGTATACCAATCACGATACTCTATGTCTTTAACCATAATCCAACCAGCATTGATAAGATAATCGCATTCGGCTTTATCCAAAGCGATAAGTCTTTGCTGAGCTTTACTAATAGGTTTAGGCATTTTACTTCTCCAAGTAATCTTTAAAAGAAATAACAACTCTATCAGCGGAAATAAAATCTCCAGCATCATTAAATGTATCAATGATTGCATATTGAATGGCTGCGTCATCGGTTGTATTATACAACCAATTATTAGCTAGCTTTCTGTCTCCCGATTTAAGGATAGAGCAATATGCAAAAAGAATTTCAATTAATGACATTAAAGGACAGGCTTGCTAATCTTGGCACGAAGAATATTGCAAATATTAATGTAAGCCTTTTTAAGAGCCAGCAGATACTCTACAGTATCTGCCTTATCTTGAACCAATGCTTCGGCCTTTGCAATATGAGAGAAGGTTGGCATCTTTTCCTGATGAACTGCGGCAGCAATTGAGGCGCAACTCAAAGCGCAAAACTTTGCAGAACCAGAAAGATTCTTAGAAGCTTCCCAAGAATTCTTATAAGCATTTTCAAGATCGCGCTTGGTAATGTTACCATCATTTGCCCAATCTTCGACAGTCTGAATGGTAAAGATTGGACGATGATCCGAATCAGGAATAAGATCCAATTCAACACAAGAACAAACATGCTTAACAAGCGTCTTATACGAAACGCCGCTCTTTTCCGCAAGCCAAAGAATCCACTCAGGCTTTTCGCACTTATTCCAAGCAACATCATAATTGGGCTGATCCTTTGCCCAATTAACCGCTTCCGAACAAGCTCCAATCTTAACAAGATCGTTGGACCAATGAATCAGCGTAACGACTTCTCGGCTAACTTTAATCATTATATTTCCCCAGTGAATTCAGAAATTCATTTGTTTTGATAACAACATTTCGCGAAGCGCGCACGTAGTCTGTACGATTCTTTTTAGAAACTGGTAGCATTGAATTTAGAAAAACTTCTAACTCATAAAGCTTTCCTAATCGAGATGCTTCGTCAACAACTTTAGCTGCCCAAAACATTGTTGTTTCAATGTTTGAAGCAATTAGATATGTTACTCTTTGTTTTTGATCCATCATTTATTCATCAAAAGAAACAATCTCAAGCCCTTCGATTGAAAAATCGGTTTGATCATCATACCAATATTCATTCAATTTAACATAATTTTTAAACTTTTCAAATTCAACGGGAATCTCAAAAGGATATGAAGATTTAAATGCCGTTACCTTACGATCAAGAAGACTATTGAATTTTGAAATTTCCTGAAGTTCATCGTTATAAGGCTTTACGAATTTAATCATCCAATCTTTTTGGCTAATCAAATCTTTTGGATCTTGAGTTGACTTATGCGGCTTTGCGGGATAAGTCTTATATCCAAGAGTTTTCTTGAAAACTTCAATATCTACTTTGAATTTAGTCGTACTTTGCTTATTGAATGCGAAAATCTTTTTCAAAAGAGCAACGCTTTTTTCAGCATCCTCTTTTGTTTTGCAAGCGAAAAGGCAGGTGCTATTATCGTAACCTTCGCCATCGCTACAGATTTGATTAATGATATACATTTACTTATCCTAAAAATAGGAATAATATATTATTATAGTGGAGCAATAATGTTTAAAGCAATTGATAATTTAATGGCGCTATCAAAAAAATTTGAAAAACAAGCGGCCGAGATAACTAAAGATCCAGACGTATCACAGTCTAATAAAAAAATAGAATGGAATATTGTCGGAATCTATCAAAATAATGAACATGCGCTAAAACAAGCTTATCGCAGTCTTGGAGATTTAAAGTTATTCATGGATGCTTATAATAGGTCGCCATATAAAGAAGATGGCTTCAATGAATATATTGTTGAAATACACAATATGTATAAACATACATTAAATGAAACCATAACTCGTTTGCATGATCAAAAAGGATTATTGCTCCAAATGTATCAGTTTCTTGGAAAAGATCCGGTTAATCTTACTGATTAGCATTTGTTTATCTCTTTGAAAGATTCAAACACGACCAGCGGTGGCCTTATTGCTAAGATGCCACCGCTTTGCGCAGGTTACAGATTTTAATCGCGTCGAAAGATTTTCGTATCTTACGAATTGCTTTCATTTTTTGATTTGATATTTATCCGATAGTAATCGTTACCGGAATGGCTTCCAGCTCCAAACCATTAAGTTCATAATAATCATTACGACCTTGTGTAAGGAAATATTTTTCCTCTCTAAGAAAATCAGCATCAATCAGATCGTTTTGAAACTGAATATATGGCTCTCCATTATTATCAGTATAAAACGAAAGAAATTGATCGGTAGCCTTGCTCTTGATTACGAATCCTTTAGCTTCCATTTTATTCCTCAAAAAATTTGCTTAGGTAAACTCAAAAAGCCCGCGTTTCCTTATACCAAACTCTTCGTTCTATTATTAAAGAGTTCTGTCATACATTAAATGTATGATACCAACCGTTTTCATATCGTAGAACAATAAGCAAATAGATTGCCGTTTAGTTTGATAATATGAAATGGGCTACGGGTTCAGCAAATATGAGTCTTATTTTTAGAAAGCTTGTTAATGATATTCCTAATCTCAATTTCTTTTTCTTTTGAAATGTAAGGATTAGGATGGCTGGGCTGAATGTCTTTAAGAATCACCCAACCTTTACCAGTATCATTAGATACATGAGTCAAGCGACAAGAAGGGCAATATGCAACGCATTCGCCAATAGTATCCACTATTACGAGTGGTTCATTATGACATAATGATTTCATGATTTTTTACCGATACGTTGGAGCATTCACAATGGCCTTCAAATCCTCAATAGGATTCCTTCCATTATAAACGCAAACGTAAAATCGCTTATTCAATTCGTAAATGATTACCGAATCGCTATTGGCAAGGTATGTACCAGGGCCACGATAGACGATATTCATATCCTTTTCCAAATCTGATTGGCTTCGATAGCTTTTATTCCAATCTGGAAGAAATGTATTACGAATCATTTATGAATTTCTTTCACTTTTAAAGTATTAGTGCCCCGTAAAAGACTTGAACTTTTAAGACTTTCGTCGCGCCTGTTTGAAAAGCGAGTGTTTGCCATTCCACCAACGGGGCATAATATGTATTATATCAGATTACTTTGTAGGGGTGATTGGACTTGAACCCACGCTTGATCGATTTTAAGTCGATTGCCTCTGCCGCTGGGCTACACCCCCAATATATAAAGCTTATTATTGCTTTAAGTTTTAAAAGCCTTTCGATTTCGTTTATTCTTGATTCAGCTTCGCCAGCCTTGCTTGAAGTTTTTCGATTTCGTAAGTAACCTTGTCAATTTCTTCTTTACGAAGATGATTGGCAAAACGCCTTTCAGCACCGCTAGTAAAGATATTCATAATCAACACTTCCGAATCGGAAACCTCAATCCAACCATTTTTTACATCATTAGGAGTTTCAATTCGCTCGCCATAAAAACGATCGTTAATAATTCGGTATTCATTTCCTTCAATAGAAAAGATTGACAAATGCGTATCGATTTTCTTAGAGCATTCGCGAACGCCTTTGACAAGCAAAGGATGATGTCGGGGCAAAGTTTCAGGAGAATCAATTCCATGCGCTTTGAACCAAACTTTTAGTCCAAGGCAAATATGAAACTTATTGTCTCCCTGAGCGATTACGATTTCCATCGGAAATATTCCTTATTCATTTGTCCTCCCAATCAGACTTGAACTGATACGCCATTACTGACGCTTGATTTTAAGTCAAGTGTGTCTGCCGATTCCACCATAGGAGGTATTGTAATATCGAATCAATTTAGTACCGGGTAAGGAAGTCGAATCCTTATGGTATTTCTACCGCAGGTTTTTGAAACCTGAGCGTCTCGCCAATTCCGCCAACCCGGCATAATATGTACTATTTATTTTCCCGAATGATTCCCATCAATAGTATTGGAAATAATAACGGCAATACAAGAAAATATTGCGCATAACGCCCCATACATCCAACCACCAGCAATGGCGTTCATTGTAACCATTACTGCTAATATGATTGCCGCCAAAGTGTTCATTTAATCATCCACATACTTTTCGGCATAGGCAACGATTTCCTTAAGCTTAGCCAAAGGAATTTCGATTGCCATGTCATATTTTTCGATAACTACTTTGCGTTCACCAGAATGGTCTGTGATTTCCAATCGCAAATCAGGTTCGCGATCATGATCGCTATCGAAAAAGATCATGGTTTTCATTTGTTCAGCTCTTCCAAACGCTTTTGAAGCGTGGCAATCTGATCGGTAATTACTTTGATTTCCAAATCTTTAAGCCTCTTGGCATTAAAGCTTTCGGCATCAATTAGTTGATACTCTAGATCCTCAATCTCTAGATCACATACTTTAATCCAACCATCTTTTACATCATCGGGAACTTGAACATATTCGCAATGATTGGCGTCTTTAATGATTCGATACTCTTTACCGAAACATTCAAAAATGCCGAGGTTAGTATTCCACTCTTTGGAAACTTCGCGCACGGCTTTGACAAGCAAAGGATGATGACGCGGAAGCGATTCTGGATTAAGAATGCCGTGTTCTTTGAACCATTTTTGCAAACCGATATTAGTAATGCAATAACTATATTGCGTACTACTACATGTGAATACGACTTCCATTGTAGTTTTCTTTCTATATTAGAATTGTTTTAGATTAGGCCGCTGTGGTTATGTATATTACTATACAGGGCGTTACAACTACGCTGCAATCTTCTTTCCAAAACAATTCGGAGCCAACTACGCGAATCGAACGCGTGACATCGAATTTACAAAATTCGTGCTCTACCAGCTGAGCTAAGTTGGCGAAATCAATTACACTCTTTTATATATCACGTCTATATCAGATTACGTTTATAGAATTGTTTTATTTTGCATTAGCGAAATAATCATCAGATGACGATCGTTTAGCAATGATTGTCCGGTAGCAATACCGTAGCTATAATAGATCTTTTGGTTCTCTTCTTTAGAGAGTTTCCTTCCAATCTTTAATTCAATGTCAGGAAACATTGACTTTGTAAAATCTGGATCAATCATTCTTAAAGATTTCTTTTGGATTCAATTCACGTTCCACAATTTGAACCATTCCGTAATGCGTACCAACACGCCAAAAGTTTGGCTTTTCTTCTTTAAATCTTTCTCCTTCAAGATTATTCAATACCGCTTCGCGAGCAAGCTCAAGAGTGGTAAAGATTCCGCCAATATCGCCATGAATCTCGTCATCATCGACGGATCCATCGACAACCAAAAAGATAGTATTGGACATTTCAGATGCCTGACTTTTCGTGCTTGACTTTCAATTCGTCAAGAGCTTTAATCATCATGTATTCCAACGCACCTTGACTAAGGTCAATAGCATTGATAACCGGATTGAGATTTCGGCATTGGCGATGAATATGTTCGGTAATGCGAACAATATCATTGTAGGTAATTTGAGTCATTATTCAATCTCCTCAATACGTTTACGATCGTCTTGACTCAAAGAGCCAGTAGTAGAAAGATTGCAAGCGATTAGAGAAAGGAACGATCGTTCGATTTCGCTTTCGCTTGCGTCTGCCCATCTATTAAGATAATCATCACGGAAACGATCGTGAAAATCGGAAATGAGTTGCTTACCTTTTTCGGTCATTTGCTTACCTATACGCAGGAGCTTTTAATGCTTTTCTTTGACGTTTAGAAAGACGCGTACGATTACGATTCTTTTTAACGCCAAAAAGGTTTTTAATCCATTCCCAAATCATAATACACAAAGCCTCAAGTTCGCAACCTAGTTTACAGGAATTATGTCGAATTAATATCTCGCATAATATAAATGCGTCTGTATACAGAAAGACATTAGAGGCTTAGTTCGCCGGATAGGAATCGAACCTATCATATCTATGGGGAAACCTTTACCCTATCGGCGAATCGTCACTTCTTACTTACTTCTTATTCACGTCATTAGTAAACTAAGCTAAGCAAAAACACACAGTTACGAATGGATTGGTTGCTGTTATCCTCTTACATTCATCCTTTCGGAATCCTGCTTATCCATTTGTAGACCTATGCGATTGATATGTATTCCTCAATCGGAGCTACACTTATTGTAATCGCACGCATAGGCGCAAACTTTGCGTAAAGTATATCCGTATATCTGCGTAGTGGCAGAAGTAAGTATACTCATCTTTAAAAGGACAAGATCCTTATAGGGATATACATTCACGCTTAGGTAAACGATACCAGCCCGTTTACTATCGAATCTTTGCCTCCATAAGAAAAGATTCAAGTTTGACTTGGGTATATGTAAAGGAATTGAACCTTTGCTATTCTCGGTAGAGAATCGCTTTCCGTAGCACATATATCAGAACAGTTTATAGACCGCTTTTATTATCAATACAGATACTCGCGAAATACTCTATTGACTTTTGAGGAATACATTATTCTTTTAACGATAAAGTTCCTTCAATAGAAAGCCTAGCGAAATCTTTTCGATATTGTCAACGCTAGAATCTTTTAGAGATTCTTCAATCGCTTGCTTGGTTGCAAACGATTTGATTTTGACAATCGCTTGATCGCGCGTGATTTTCTCAGCTATCATTTATTCAATGATATTGTGAAAACCTTGAAGGATTTTATTGTTGAACTTTACATTCAATTTTTTAGTGATATTCATTTTCACACTTGTTAGTCTGGAATCTTTACTTCACCAGTTTCAGCAAATGTATTGAATACACGTCGCGCGATTTCCATTCGATTCATAAGATGAATCATATATCCATCTGGATCATTACAAAACTTTGCATGTTTTTCCATGAGTTCTTCACGGATTTTATCCATTTGAATATTGAAATCTGCAATCATTTCTTCACTGATTTTAGTATTCATTTTTATACCTTATCCTATGAATACATTTAGGCACGTATAAAGGAATCGAACCTTTCTTTTTCCCTGGCGGGGAAACGCTTATCCAAAGCATACGCATCAGAACGCACTTTATAGACGCTTTCAATATTAAGATTGATATATCTGCGCAGATATATGTCTTGTAATCGAAAGACAATGCTCGGGTCTATTAAACAGATTATCAACCCGTTCGCGCGGAGCGGTTACATTGATAATCTGTTAAGTCTTTTTATGCACCAGTAAAGTCTTTACTTTCTTTCCTGCTTTATTATCGCAGGAAATACATATGTCTTTTTCGTATTCCATTTGAATTTTTCAGCGAAGGGTAATGAAACCCCAAATGCTAAAGATAGTAAAGAGAATGAAACCCAAAAGATGCCAACCTTGATTGCGACTATTATTGCCGCAAACTCCAGCGAAGTTTGCCAGCCCAATGATCACACACATGATTGACATTGTTAGGTGAAAGGCATACATTGCTTTTTCTTTCTCAATAATCTTTGGTGGCATATGATTGATAGTAATCGCACATATGCCTATGTATCTACTTCAGTTTCAGAATCATTTCGCGCAGCTTTGGATCCATGTTTGGATTCGCATTAGCGCGTTCTTTCATTGCCGAAATCGTCTGCTCTTTATTGGCGTTCAATTTCGCCAGCAATTCTTTCTTTTCTTCCTTAGTCATTCGGCCACCCGCTTAGGTTAGAAGAATATAACCACGCATACACGCTTGTCAATGGTTGACTTTTTCAGCGACCATTGTTCCGCTTATTAGCGGCCAGAATCATCTGCGTATGCGCGTCCCTATCGTCTAGAAAACGCTTGACTTCCGATTGGAAATGCGGCGTAAAAGTCTCATTCATTTCCGAAGCAATTTCGATTGCAATGGAATCCGTTGTCATTCGCATTCCGCGATACTTTGCACGCACGCTCGTATACGCTTTCGCGATTCTTTTCTGCATTATCGGCTCGCTTTCTTACTCGGAAACGTCCTTAATAAGAACTTCATTATTCCAAGTTTCGCCGCAGATAGGTACACGAATGCTTATGACTTTGTATTCACAAACCTTACTGAAATGCTCTTTAGCATTAATCAAGTCAGTTTCGGAATACGCACGCCCGATAACCTTATCCGTTTTTTTATCAACGAATATCCACATATCCACGTCCGGGCGAATATAGGACATTAGCGTATTCCTTTAGTAGCTAGAATCAAAGCGTTTATCTATACGACCATGCTTATGGGAAATATAGACCCTTCGGATTGCGCGCGGCAAAACGTCAATGATTCTTATTCGTAAGCCACTGATTGTGTAACCTGATTCCTATAGCACTATACAATGAAAGCGCGAGGTAATCCATACACAATCAGAAGCTTAGCCCTATATGATTGATTGTAATCGCACGCATATAGGTACAAGTATCGGAGGGCGAACCCTTACCCGGAAACATAGACTTAGCCTAATCTATATTCCTTCTACGTCTCTACTCATTACTTTAGGCTAAAGTAAATCGACCGATTGGTAGGAACTGCCCCTACATATATACGNGGGCGTATATGCATTGCCTTTGGTAAAACCAATGCAATCAATCAGTAAAGCCGTTTTCATTAGCAATGATATATGCGTACGTGTTTACACGGCTAACATAAACACGTATCTCTACGCAAAGGAGTTGGGAAAAGCGTAAAGAACATTTCCGAATAGTGCCAACCATATACGGACTTTCCCGTATGTCATTCTGGCTACTTTTAACGTATCCTTTCAAGCGGCAAGGTTTCACCAGATAGCTCGGCCCTTTAATCTTGATAGGTAATCGCTGATTAAAAGCGTGACGGTTTTCCGAGGAGAAACCGTCAAACCCGTTTGCGAATACGTTTCCTTTTTTATCCTAAACTAACGGATTGAATAGGCACAGAGAGCCAACCCCGTTCGTTTTCGGAGGTAAACGAATCCACTAAAACAAACGAAAACGCGCATCTATTGCTAGCCGGGATTATCTCATTATGCGTTGGCGTATTAGCCTAGCTTTTTATTGGAGAAAACCGTTAGTATATAGTATGCGCGTTTACAGAAATATTCAGGCGGCAATCAGATTAAGATTGCACTTATAAAGCTGAATCAATGTCTCTGATTGTTACCAAAATCTTTTTAGAGAAACGGAGCCGCACGCAAGCGGCTCCCTTTCAAGTTTCATCGGAATCGGGGCCGCTTTCGCGACCCCTTTCCCGATTACTTCACTTACCGCCCGAAAGCACCTTGGCAATCTCGGCGTCGACCTTGGCCGCCTTAGCAACCGCTCGCGCCTGATTCAGCGCCGCGGCAACCCGCGAATTGAGCGCGGTACGGAGCGCGCCTTCCGGGAGAGCCATGTACGATTCCGGCGTGAAAGCCGTACCATCGGGACCCTTGAAACCCGCGAGAACGTCTCGCGTGATTGCCACCTGGTCGATGCTCGACTTGCGGCCCGGCTTTCCGCGCGGACCCTTGGCAAGCCCCTCGCACTTCTCGACAAGATCGTGAATCGCTTCCGCGTTACCCTCGTCGACGAGCGCCGCGAAAGCCGCGAAAGCCTCCGAACGCTCCGAGTAAGTGCCGTGGTCGACCAAAGTGTCGAGAACGAACATCATCGTCGAAACCGTAACGTCACCCTTGACTCGCGCCATGTTACTATCCTCTTTCTGAGCGATTATGCTCAAAGCGACTTGATTGTCGCCTACCTATTATGTCCATCGAATCTAGCTTGTCAACCTAAGTGTTGCCGCTGCTAGATTCGACTTCCGTCTTGACCGTCGCAGGCTACCTTATCGCCTGTCAACAGTCTAAGTCTCTCTGCGATGCTTGTCAAGCCCTTTATGGTTCGGGCCGTTTCGACCGCTTCGCTTCCGTCTCCGCTTCCCCTCTAATCTAGTCACCCCGCGGAGTCTGTCAAGTGTCTTTTTTTCGACTCCGCTTCGCTTCCCGTCTCCTACCAGTCTAAGGCGCTTCTCCTATCTGTCAAGCGCCTACCGTTTCCCTTTACTGCGCGGCGGAGTGTTTCGCTCCGTCTCGCATGAAAGAATATAGGACGCCGCAACGGTATCGCAAGGGGTCAACAGAAAGAAAGTTTGGCACAAGACTTGCTAGCAGCCCGATAGGCTGCAATAAGCGGCACGCTTATTGCTACGCGATCCTTACATATGGGCAGAGCTCAATTACCGTAGGGACGGAATCCGTCTTGGACGGAAAGCTCATGGCTCTCCGTAAGGCATAGCAATTGCTAAGTTAGCAAGATACATGCCAGGTATATAGTATAACTACCTATTGTGGCATGGACATAAAGCTATAACTACATACAGTGTCTATGGTATGCAATGTGCTATCTTAGCAAGAAAGATACCAGGACGAACGCACACACGCGTATGCAATTACAATGTCACTGTAAAAAACTATCCTACCTTATACCACATATTAAAGACATGACGAAACCCGGCTAAGCAATTTTCATGCCTCCGGGTTTACGTCTATTCAATTGTCAAAGAGCGTTGCTTTAGGATTATGTCCTAAACGTAATCTTCCGGGTTTCCCTGAAACGGGATGTAACCGATTCGACGTGACGTTGCGATCGAATCATCGAACAGCTTGCGCCCAACGGGCGCTTTTCCGTGATACACCAGCTTACCACGTTGGATGAAATACACTTTGCAAGTGTGATTCATCTCGTCCGACTTTCCCGGCACGATCTCCACGAATCGAGTCTGATCACAAAGATCCTGGTACATTGTCATTCTCCCGGTATTGAGTAACTGCGGTTTAGCTTTTCCGTCTAGCGGTTAGCTTTATAATAACCTTTGGTTTCAGTCTGTCAAGTTACCGGGTGGAGCTTTTATTCCCGATTCCGTTCCTACTGTAAGAACGGAATGTCTCTCCTATTACAGCTCCGACATAATCGGCATCGCGTTACGTCAATAACGCGGTGCGTCTCATACCAAGCAATATAAGCACGCGACGCGGCGCGTCAAGTGTCGCAGTGCGTCAGAATGCATATATGTTCAGGACGGAATCCGCTGTGGCTGTAGGCATGGTCTGTGCTAACTTAGCAAGATACGTGCCATGCACTCGCACGTCCAAGACGGATTACAGTATAGACGTAAATGTATGGCATAGCAATTGCTAACTTAGCAAGATTGATGCCACCTGTTGTATGTCTACATTGGAATACGTTCACAGCGAAATACAGCTACATTGGATTACAGTATAAACGGATCTGTCTATGATGGATACAATGAGGACGGAAATTTAGATATGGCATGGTGATTGCTATTTTTGCAAGAAAGATGCCAACAAGATGATTATGACCTAGCTGTAAGTGCATGACTGAATGAATAGGCATAGCCATTGCTAACTTAGCAAGAAAGATGCCATCAATGTGGTATGCAAGAGTCATACCAACCCGGTTAGATTACCGGGTTACTGTAATTGGTTCGGCCCTGGTTTCCCAGGGCCTATATGGAATGGCTTTGGTTAGGCTTTATGAATCCCGATCTTGTCGAGCACCCCATCCGTATAGAGCCACACACGCGACTTGCCTTTGTTACTGGCAAGCTGCCGAACGTGGACCGCTTCGCGACGCGTGTGCGCCTGACCGAAACGGTTCATGATACCGCTTCCCGTTTCATTCCAGATGTCGTAACGCGGTGCGTTGGGATCTGCCATGTGGCCTCGCTTTCTTAGTAAGAGTATAACCGCTCGTGAATGAATGTCAATGGTGGGT
>TBL_comb47_HYPODRAFT_10002798_pt1 | contig 21246 bp, 20 predicted proteins | sample TroBogypolimnion_40_FD_10682 | JGI IMG/M metagenome (IMG submission 10682) | reverse complement strand
ACATAGAGTAAATGCCGCAAAGTTTCTCAACAAGCAAGCCAATGCTGAAGTGAGTTGTAAGTTTTAATGCGATTGTCTTACATAAAACTTTATTACAGTTGTGTGCGATGGAACCAGAATGCATACAAACGACGACTATCACTGCTACTTTTCTATAAGTCGCATATAGCCGTCATTTGCTCCAAAACCAGTCAAACAACAAAACATAAATCAACCAAACTCAAGCGAAAGAAACTGTGGCGAGCGGGAGCGAAGACACTGCAAACTACGCAGTAGGTTGCCTCAAGCAACAAAACACCTCAAATCCAAGCTGTATGCAATTTAAGTACCTCAGCGAATGTCTAAATAGCAGAGATTATTAAAACCGCATATAAACGCTGCATTGCAATGTAAGCAAATCTGAATACTTCTGCAGTCTAAATCCCACATCTGCAATAAATATCAATATGTAATGTTATGTGAAGAAGCTTTGGTTTATCTAAAAAACTTACATATCTCATTGATTATTGGAAGGATTTACATTTGACACAAAAAGCATACGAAACGGTCGCAGAACGATACAAAAGGAAATACATTAAACGCTTAGCTAACACTTGGTTACAAAAGGAAAAAATTATGCCTAAGCAAGCAAAAGTATTAAACAGCACAGAGATACGCAGGGTGCTGGATTATGTGGCAACAAGAAAACACGCTCTACGCAACAGAGCATTAGTGCTTACGATGTTCAACACAGGGATGCGTGTCAGCGAAGTTGCCAGCCTACGCACTAAAGATATTGTTGATAGTGAAGGCAACATTAAGAACGAAATACGCTTAGCCGCAGAGAACACGAAGACAAACGAAGCACGAACAGTGTTTGTGAATGAGAAGTTGCGTAAAGAGCTACAGCAATATGCAAGGGTATATGCCAACGCCAATCCAAACAACAAGTTCTTCTATTCACAAAAACGAGATTCGGATGGGTTTAGTTCTTCCACATTGTGTCAGCACTTTCACTATCTTTATAAGCGTGTGGGGTTAGATGGGGCAAGTAGCCACTCATCACGCCGTACCTTCATAACTACTTTGGCAAATAAGGGCACTTCAGTAAGGGTGATTATGGGATTAAGTGGGCACAGGGCACTTAGTAGTGTGCAATGCTATATAGACTGCAATAGCGAACTTATGCGTAATGCTGTGGAAGGTTTGGCTGTGGTTTGATAAGAAAATTAGCTAAACACAAAGAACTCTTTAGTTGCCAACTTATCAAGCTTACTTAGGTCAAAGCTATCTAAGTCATCCACTCTATAAAACGCTTCATCTCTGTACATAAGACTCTTTGTTACGACAGCATCTATTTGCTCAAAGTTATCTTGCCCAAATTCAGCTAGCGCCATATCAATCACATATTCGTATGCATCAGCAATATTCGGACTTGTATCAATATGTTTCCCGCTTGCATCAACATTCCACCAATGCTGTATTACGGGAACACAGTTGTTGAGCTTGTCAAAAGGACCAATTACCCAACCGCTAACAATGGTTATTCTTTGTTCCCTATTGATGGCGTTGTAGGAATTATGGAAGCAATCATTTTCAATGCCACCACCAATCTTGTGCACACCAAATATTTGCTGAATTGGGTATTTCGTATATGGCTGTCTTGCTTTTATAAATTCTCGTGTAACTTTATACATAGTAATTTATCGACATTAGAGTTAATGGTTGATAGTACGGACGGATTACTTGGTTGGCAAGGTTTTAATAATTAAGAACACAGTAGAAAAGCAGGCACATAGAAGGCCTATGGCTGTTGGGCTGTATATGTAGGTTTTTTAGCTGTGTGCTCAGCCAAACCAACCTTACCTACCTTCCTTCTTCAGCTTGGCAAGCATTCCTTTTAACTTCTCTGCTTGCTGTTCGTTTTGTTTTAACTCTGCTTCAATTTCTTTTGCCGTGCGTTCTTGCTTGTTCAATTCTTCCAATGCCAAACTCAACACACCCAATTTTACTTGTGCCATTGTTTGCCAATTGTGCAATGTTTTGAATTGTCCTTGCGATAAGTTTTCCAAGCTCTTGCTTGTAATGACACGCGGCATTCCAGTTGGGTCAATGCTAATGTCGCTAGCAAAACTAAAGTTAATATCTCTATCAAACCAAGCAACCAAACTTTTATCAGCACCAATAATTTCTTGTAGCTTTTCATATGCTCGCTCAAATAAGCCGTCTGTCTTATTTTTCATATCGTCAGTTATTTGCTTACGATTGACAATCAACTTGCCAGTTTTTGGATTGCGTCCGCTGTAAGCATCCAATCGTCCGTGCCACATTACCGCTTCTTGTAACATTTGCTCATACTCTTTTACCGCACTTGGCACTTCAATCATACGCAGCTCTTGTTGCTCAGCCCAACGCTGTTTGTATAACTTTGCAAAGTCTTTACCAACAGCAATATCAAAATCTCGCTTAGCAACTTCTAAACCTTTTCCCAACATACGCATTAGCTCTTTAATTCGCTTCTTGCGTGTTTCGTTATTAAAGCGTGGCATAGTCACATATACAAAAAGTAAGCAGATAAGCAATACTACAACGCTAAGCCAACCTCTCTGCCGCCATAGTTGCCGTCATTTTGCTGTAGTGCCGTTCTATCATTCCAACACTTGTTCCCATTTGTCGTGCAAGCGTATGTATATCCACTCCACTTGCTAACGCAAAAGTCGCATAAGTATGTCGCAAACTATATAAAGTGCGGTTTAGTCCGCTACTATCTTTACGCATACTGCTTCGCACCATTAAGTTTCTAAATATGTTTTCCATATTGCTTATCTGCGTGTTGTCAGGCAAGCAGAAGATTACTTTGTCTAACTTTGCTTCTATCAGTCCATTTAAGTTTGTGTAGTCCAACTTATGCCAACGCATTAGTCGCTCAAATACTTTAATCACTTCGTGTTTAGCAATTAAATAGCGTGGTCCTGTTTTGCCACTTACCCATATGCGTAAGTATTTCTTATTACCAATCCAATGCCACTGCAAGTGCTTCCATCGCAAACGAAGTGCTTCTGTTCCGTGCCTAACTCCCGTATTAACAAGGAACTCTATATAAGCAACGCATAGCGTTCGCATCTGTCTTGTGCGTTCTGTGTAGCTACTCTTTACCCAAGTCTCTGTATAACTTATCAACTCAATAATTTCTTCTTTATTAAATGCGGGGCGGGGTTGGCTCTTCTTGCCCTTCGCATCTAACAATGGCACTGCACGATTGTGAGCAACATAACCATTCGCTCTTGCTAAGTTGATTACACGAATGTATGCGCTTGCGTGATTACGCTTTGTGCTGGCTACAGGAATTTTTCCCATCTCCGTTATTCGCCACGCATCAAAATCTGCAAGCATCTCAACAGTAATTTTTTCTACTTCGTAATTGCCAAAAAATGGAATGAGATATTTGTTGATGGCAAAGATGTAATCACGATAACAACGACGACCTGTGTTGTTCTTCAATGCACTACTCATATTCGCAATTTCGTCTAATGCTATTTGCTTAAATGTTTTCGTTGTAATTGCCAAGCCAGCATCTGTTTTTATTTTGACTGTTTCAATAATCGCAATCGCATTGATTTTTGCTTGCTCTATGTCGTCTGTATTGGTTGTGGTGCTGTGCCACTTGTTGTTCGCTAATTTAAATCGCACTTGCCACTGCACCGACTGCGGACGCTTATACAATATGGCTTTGCCGTCCATCAGCTTTACTCGTTTAATAGCGTTAGCGTCAAACTGTGTTGCGAATAATTGTTGTAGCGAGGACATACACATAAGTATGTTGTCGCTTGCGTTTAAGTGCGACGATTAGTTTTTTCTCGTCGTCAAAATCCCACGCAATAGTCTGCGAACAAAATGATGTGTGTAATTTTTTTATTGAGTGCCGCAGATTTTTCTGCGAACTGAACAGCACTGTGAAGAGGCGCTTTTTGCTAATGTTTAACACTGTCAAACATCGAAAAATAAAATTTTCAATCCTCTGCTCTACCGACTGAGCTACCAGGCCAAGAGTTGGAATTATAACTAATCAGCCAGGGACCGGTCGAAAAAGCGCTAACTACTATATTTAATCGGCGCTCAGCTTGATTTTTCGGGGATCAAAAGGTTTTGAAGATGCTCAATAGACATACACCAAAAATGTAGATCGCGTTATAAATCAAAAGCTTTACCCTAGCTATCGCTCTTATTGCGCGACGTATCAATACCTAAGGCCTTTAATTTTCGGTACAAATGTGTACGCTCAAGACCGGTGTACTCCGAGATCTTGGTCATGCTACCACCCATGATTTGCATTTGATGCTCAAAATACGCTTTTTCAAATAAATCTCTAGCCTCACGCAGCGGAAGGTCAAAATAAGTTTTCGCAATGCCGCTGATATATTCCCCATCTTGCAGTAAAGATGTAGGCTCAACTGCAGTAATTTTGGTGATTGCTGCGACAACTGGTACAGCCTGGACAAGTTTGCCTTCTTCTGGCGCTATATATTTGGGCGAACTTTCTAAAGCCTTATTTACCGTCTTTAGTAATTTTTGCAGGGCAATAGGCTTTTCCAGAAAATTCAAAGCCCCAATTCGAGTTGCCTCTACCGCAGTATCAATCGTTGCATGGCCAGACATCATGACAACCGGCATAGTGAGTTGACCTGTTTTAGACCACTCTTTTAGCAAAGTGATGCCATCAGTATCTGGCATCCAAATATCGAGCAATACTAAATCGGGGCGCATTTGCTCGCGAATAGTACGCGCCTGAATTGCGCTCTCAGCGGAATATACGGTGTGACCCTCATCCGTCAGAATCTCATTGAGAAGCTCGCGAATGCCCATCTCATCATCGACCACCAAAATACTTGCCATTCTTATGCTGCCTCTTTTGCAAGATTCATAAACAAAATTGATACTTGTGCGCCGATCACTTCTTCTCCCTGCATACGATTACGAACTTCGATTTTGGCGCCATGATCTTCAATGATTTTCTTTACTACCGCCAAACCTAAACCAGTGCCTTTAGCCTTAGTTGTTATATAAGGTTCGAATGCTCTTGCCAATATCTTAGCTGGAAATCCAGAACCGCTATCACTTATTGTTAATCGCACTGCATTTTGCGCTACGCCATTAATCTCTCCATAGCGAACCAACTCTGTTTTTACATCTACAGGCGCATTACGATTCTTCCCCTCTAAGGTTGCATCTTGTGCGTTTTGAAGTAAGTTATGAATGACCTGTCTTAGTTGAGTCGAGTCTCCCATAATATTGGGACACTCATCATCAAGCTGAGTATTTAAAGGGCTACCTTCATACAAGCCTAGGATTTCTCTAGTGAGAGTATTTACAGATACCGACTTTAACTGCGGCGTAGGCGTCTTTGCAAAATCTCTGAAATCATTCACCATTTCTTTCATGGCCTGTACCTGCCCAATAATCGTGGCGGTGCTTCGATTCATCATTTCCTCTTGCTCGGGACTCAATTTACCCGCAAGCTTATGCTGCAGTCTTTCGGCAGATAACTGGATGGGAGTCAAGGGGTTTTTAATTTCATGCGCCAATCTTCTTGCCACCTCACTCCAAGCAATAGAACGCTGCGCACTCACTACATCGGTAATGTCATCAAACACCACCATACGCAAATCAGGGGTAAGCTCCGTCCCGCGAACAAACAATGTAACGCCCAATTCATTCTCAAATTCATTTGTAGTGTGCAGCTGAATCTGTTTTTGCCAGACAGCTCCTTCATTTTTAGAGCTTGATTTCTGAGAGGCAGATGTTAAAGCTCCGCTGCCTACAGCCAATTTCATCGTCGCAAAACCTTCTTTAATAGCTTGTTCAAACTCTACAAGGGCTGCGCTATCGCTCAGAGGGCGGCCGTCTAGCTTAGTTAAATCCTCTGAAAAAATTCGATCAGCAGCCCGCATTGCTCGAAACTATGTTGAAATTTTTATCAAAAATGCAAACCCCAGCAGTCAAGTTGCCCAAAACTGTCTCTAAAAATGATTTGGATTCTTGCAAAGAAGTTCGAGTATCCGCCAATTGCCGAGTCATGACGTTAAATTGGCGCGTCAACATTCCGAGCTCATCGCCAGTATCCAATTCTGGTTTGGGCGATAGATCGCCTTGTGCAACAGCCTGCGTTCCCTTAAGAAGCATCAATAGAGGTCGCGCGAGTTGACGCCCCAACAAAAGGGCTAAGGTGATCGCCACAAATAGTGCAAAGAATAGGGTTAATGTCAGGGTTCCCACAAACATTTTGCGCAAACCTGTGCGGCCCAATGATTTTTCTTGGTAGTCACTATAGGCTGCTTGCACTGCCAATGTATTTTTTGTAATGCCCTGAGGAACGGCTTTGATGATCTGCACATACCAGAGCTCTTTTTGATACTGAGGGCTTAATCCGAAACCACGACCTGTAGATGGGCGCTCCTTAACTAGAGGCAAAACTACGCGCAATGTGTAAACCTGCGAGCCTGAGGTGTTTTGAGGTTCGTCAATAAAACCTTGGCCCTTCAACTTAGAAGCCTGTCGCATAACCTCTTGACTAGGAGCCTGAGCAGGCCTTTGGAGGGGATCGGCGCTGGCGCTCGCCACGACAGTTTGCTTTCCATTAAAAATGGTAATTTCTTGTACGCCAAGCTGATCACGCAAACGTGACAGTAAAAGTGCTAACTCTGCGGGACTGGCATGATTTGGAAGGCCTTGAATTTGATCGACTACCATGCGGCCATCATCTTGTAACTCTTGCAAGGAAGCGCGCAAGGTTGCGCGTGCAAGCTCAAGACCGGCTTCAAGAGCAGATTCAACCTTAACGTCAAACCAAGTTTCGATACTGCGTGAAACAAACTGTAAAGAGACGCCATATAAAATTAAGCCTGGCACAACACCTACCAAAGCAAAAATCATTGCCAACTTAGCGATTAAGCGGGTTCCGAATCGCCCTTTATGCCAACGAATGGCAATCACCACCACCAAAGTCAAAATCACCAAGGTAAGGCAAATACCAATCACCACATTAGCCGCATATAACCAAATAAAGTAATTATCAAAAAACTGGGTATTTGATGAAGCGACGAAAGTAGAACTAAAAGCAATAAAGCAAACGTACCAATTAGCGCAATTGCTATTGGCAAGGCGCGTCTCTTCCATTTTTGCTTTTCAAAAAGATTCGCTTTAAGACCCGCCACGGAAGTTTTCATCGCTTAATGATGTTGGGGCCGTTAGGCAGAAAAGGGAATCGTATCCAGTCGCTAGATACATTCCAGTCTCGATTATTCAGGGCGTTCACCTGAAATGGTTTTGGCAACTTACTTAAATCCAAAGTCATCCTCAAGCCACCGGTATAGGGCTTGTTAGGGTCAATTTGCGCGTTATCAATCACGCGCCATCCCCCTACGCTACCAACGGCCTGCAGGGCTTCAGCAAGTGTTTTGGCTGAAAAAGCAAAACCTTCAGATGAAATGCGGTATTGCTGAGTAAGAGGCTGATAAGAGAGGCGCACTTGTCTTTGAGCAAGGGCGGGTTTTTCATCAAACCAATACCAACGAGATCGGTTCAATTCAAATTCCGTTTGAAAGTACAGCACCACACCTTTTTGAACTGCGTCTTCAAGGCCTGGTGACAACTCAATTTGGAATGCAGCATTCAATAGCCAATCGTTATCCACTCGCTCCAATTCAGCGGATTTGAGTTTGATACCTTCAGCATTCGCAGACACCGAAACAATGCTCAGCGCCATCAAACAACAAAAGATGAATTGCCTAATACTTTGGCTCATGACCCCGTTTTCTTAAACAATGCATAGTAAAAACCATCGTTTTCCTTTGTGGGCAAAATTTGCCCTGGTGCATCTAATCGTAATGCATCGCCATGCTCGGACACAAACCAGTGAGCCTGTTGTTCACCCTCCTCAGGAAAAACTGAACAGGTTACATACAAAAGGAGTCCGCCGACCTTTAGCATCTGCCATGCTTGATTAAGGATGTCTCTTTGTCTTTGCTGCAAAGCTTTGATGTCAGCCTCACGCCGAAGATAGGGAATATCTGGATGGCGAGAAACAATACCTGAGGCAGAGCAGGGGGCATCAAGCAAAATCTTGTCAAACAGCTTCTTATCCCACCAAGCTGCCTTGGATGCATCACCCCTCACAATATTCACCCTTTCAGAGTGAAGACGAAGACGATCTAAATTTCCGCTAATTTTTCCAAGGCGTTTTCCATCTAACTCTAAAGCGACCATCTCGCAATCTGCAAGCTCCAATAAATGAGCCGTTTTTCCACCAGGTGCGGCGCAAGCGTCCAAAATGCGCTCGCCAGCGTGAGGATCAAGCAGTATTGCCGCTAACTGAGCACCCGAGTCTTGAACTGATACAGAGCCACTATAGAAACCTGGCAACTCCGAAACGGGTACAGCCTCTGGCAGTAACAAAGCGGAATTTAAGCTTATGCCAGCAAGCTCATTCATTGGGATGGATGGAATGCCGGATTGAGTCAATAGTTCTTGATATTGCTCACGCGTATATTGACGTTGGTTTACACGCAAAATCAAAGGCGCGCGCTGGGCTTGTTGCACAACTAAGGCTTGCCATGCCTTAGGGTAGTTGCGCTTTAAGCTAGCCCTCCACCAAGGAGGAAAAAACATGGGAATGGGGTCAGGGGGATAACTTTTTTCACCCTCAGGCGGCTGAAGTAAGAGGCCAATCTTACGCATGACCGCATTAACCATACCCTTTGCATACATTGTTGGCTCATATTCATTACAAGCCTGAACCGCCTGGTCAACAATGGTGTGAGTGGCATAACCCTTGCCATCAGTATCGCTACTCAAAAATAAGGCAATTGCAACAGCAAGCAAATGATCGACTTCAGGCGGAGGCGCTTTGGGAATGAACTCCTCAATCAACTCATGGGAACGAACCCACTTACGCAAGGCATCAAAGGTCAGACTTTGAACAATAGGGCGCTCATGGGCGTCAAGCTGATCTAAAACTTCAGTTAGGGAGCGCCCCTCCATGACCTCGCTGATTGCTTGTGCAGCAATCGTGATTGCCTCGGAAAGAGGGAGGCTGCGCGGTGTTTTTTGATTAGTCAATTAAAGCCTTTTGGAAACATGCATTTTTCTCTTGAACACCAAGCGCTCTTAGGCAAGCGCTTGCTGTCATTTTTTTACCGCCCGGCTTTTGCATCTCAAGGATTTCAATTACACCTTGTCCACATTGAATATAAGCGCCAGCATTACTCAATCCAAGAACCTGACCCACACGACCAGTCGCGAAGCAATCCTCCGCAAGAGGTATCCGGGAGTTCCAAAATTTAATCTGTGAACCCTCTACGCTGCTCATTGCCCCTGGAAAAGGATTAAAAGCGCGGATCCGAAAATCAATTTCTTTCGCGCTCAACCGCCAATCTATATCCGCTTCGCTCTTTAAAATCTTCTGGGCATAGGTAACACCGTCCGCTAGTTGTGGCGTCCTAGTAACATCACAGCCCCGCCCTAAGGATTTTAAAATATCAACGATTAAATCGGCGCCCAAGACGGCGAGTCGATCGTGTAGAGATGCACTAGTTTCATCAGAAGCAATGGCAATTTCTCGCACGAGTACTGTATCGCCCGTATCCAAACCTGCATCCATTTTCATAATACTGACACCAGTGCTAGCATCGCCAGCCTCTATAGACCTCTGTATTGGGGCTGCGCCGCGCCAACGTGGCAACAAGGATGCGTGGATGTTAAAGCAACCATAACGACCATTACCTTCAGCCAAATCCAGAATATCTTGCGGAAGAATTAAACCGTATGCCACGACAACCATCACATCAAATTTGGTTGAGCAAAGGCGTTGATAGGCATCTTCGGCCTCTAGACGCTTTTCAGCATCGACAGCATGGCGCCTAAGGGTCGATGGCTGAAGGACGGGGATATTTTTTTCTAATGCGAATTCTTTAACGGGACTAACCTGAAGGTGCATACCTCTTCCAGCGCGACGATCTGGCTGTGTCATTGCTAAAACAATTTCATGGCCGGCAGCATATATTGCGCGCATCGCTTGCGCAGCAAATTCTGGGGTTCCAGCAAATATGACTCTCATTTGAAGCGCTTAACGCTGACCAGCCAACTCTTTGGCACGCTTTTTCATTTTTAATGAGATGCGATTGCGCTTAAGGATGGAAAGATATTCCACGAATACCTTGCCCAATAAATGATCCATTTCATGTTGCAAACACACTGACAACAATCCATCGGCATCCATCTCAAATGCCTTGCCATTTAAATCCAAAGCCCTCACTCGAACCGATGCTGATCTTTCAACGTCATCATAGAAGTCTGGGACCGATAGACAGCCTTCACGCCAAGATTTTTTCTCAGGACTTGCCCATACCACCTCGGGATTAATAAATACCATCAATTCATTCTGCTCATCCGAGACATCTATGACAATAATTCGCTCATGAATATCGACCTGTGTTGCCGCTAATCCAACGCCAGGAGCCTCATACATGGTCTCAGCCATATCAGCAACGATTCTTTGAATACGGGCATCCACCTTCTCTACAGGTTTAGCAACCTTATGAAGTCTGGGGTCTGGGTAATAAAGGACTGGTAATAAAGCCATGTAGGAATTATCCAACAGAGTAATCAGACTGTCCTGATTGTTGAAATTTTTCTTAAGGTCAAAATCCATGAATGACCCCTACTTTAACCTCCAGAGAAGTCCAAGAAATCCACCACCTTGACTCAAATTACCCCGCTAGGCTCAAAGATCTTTATGATCCACCAGAAACACTCTATATATATGGTGATATTGAGCTGCTTAAGCGCCCGATGATAGCGATCGTGGGTTCGCGTATGGCAAGCCCTCGCGGCATGCGCAATGCCGCTCTCTTTGCCCGAGGGCTTTCCGAGGCTGGCATATTGGTGCTATCTGGACTAGCCAGGGGTATTGATGGGGCTGCGCACCGAGCCTGCCTTGAGTTAGGGGTAGGGGCTAACTGGACAACCATTGCAGTCTGCGGCACCGGGGTAGATGTGGTTTATCCCAGGGAACACCAAGACCTCGCATATCAAATCGGCTCCAAAGGGCTCATACTCTCCGAGCTAGCCCCTGGAATGGGTCCTAAAGCATTTCACTTCCCTAAGCGCAACCGCTTAATTGCAGCCCTTTCCTTAGGGGTAGTGGTCATAGAGGCTGCCGATAAATCAGGCTCGCTCATTACCGCACGTTTAGCCACAGACCTTGGAAGGGAGGTATTTGCGCTACCCGGACCAATTCATGACCCGCTCCACGAAGGGTGTCATCGCCTCATTCAGGAAGGGGCAAAACTGGTTTGTCACCCAAAAGAAGTATTGGAGGACCTTCTAATTTCCACAAAAACCCTCTTTTAAGACTCTAAATGAAGATTTTTCCCTTAAAAGCCCAGGAATCACCCCTTTTTTATAAGGTCCATTAGCCCCTTACGAACATTGAATTTGGACTTTTGCCAATTTATCGGTTAATAATAAAAAAGGGTGATTATTCGATCAAACTCTAGTTTGGTTTAAATTGGTCTTCATTTTCCCCATTAAAAAATATATTTTCAGGCTCAAATTTAGGCAAACTCGTGGCTAAAGCACCTTCTAAAAGCAGTTCAAAAATCCAAACCGTGGATCACCCCAAGGCGCTCATCATTGCGGAAAAACCTTCGGTTGCCAATGACATTGCCAAAGCTTTGGGCGGCTTTACCAAACATGAGGACTATTTTGAGAGTGACAATTTTGTTATTTCCTCAGCAGTTGGACATCTATTGGAGATTGCCGCACCAGAAGAATATGAAGTTAAACGCGGTAAATGGTCTTTTGCAAACTTACCAGTAGTACCTCCGTACTTTGATTTGCGCCCAATCGCCAAAACAGAATCTCGCCTTAAGGTATTACAAAAGCTCATTAAACGCAAAGATATCACCGCCTTAATTAATGCTTGTGACGCTGGGCGCGAGGGTGAGTTAATTTTCAGATTAATTGCTCAACATGCAAAAGCACCGCAATCAATCCAAAGGCTTTGGTTACAGTCGATGACCCCCAATGCCATTCGCGAAGGATTTGCCTCGTTACGCACAGACGATGAAATGAAACCCCTCGCAGACGCCGCACGTTGCCGCTCTGAAGCCGACTGGCTGGTCGGCATCAATGGCACGCGAGCCATGACTGCATTTAATAGCAAAAGTGGTGGTTTCTTTCTCACTACTGTTGGGCGAGTGCAAACTCCAACGCTCTCAATTGTTGTAGAGCGCGAAGAGCTCATTCGAAAATTTATCTCCAAAGATTATTGGGAGGTAAAAGCTGAATTTATAGCTGCCGCTGGGATTTATGAAGGCCGTTGGATTGATCCTAAATTTAAAAAAGATGTAACGGAACCAGATGCTCGCGAAAGTCGCTTATGGAGTGAAGCGGCAGCGCAAAGCATCGTAGCTGCTTGCCGCGATAAGAAGGCAACCGTTACTGAAGAAGCGAAGCCAGCAACCCAGCTAGCGCCGCAGCTGTTTGACCTAACAAGCTTGCAGCGTGAAGCTAATGCGCGCTTTGGATTTTCTGCAAAAAATACTTTGGGCTTAGCGCAAGCTTTATATGAACGCCATAAAGTACTGACCTATCCACGTACCGATGCACGAGCACTGCCAGAAGATTATTTGGATACCGTTAAACAGACCATTGAAAATCTTGCTGAACACTCTCAAGAATTCCGTCCATTTGCCAAACAGATTTTGCAAGGCGACCCCAAGGATCCAAAAACTAAAGCTGGTTATGGTTGGGTTAAACCGAATAAACGGATTTTTGATAATTCAAAGATCTCAGATCACTTTGCCATCATTCCAACACTTGAGGCGCCTAAAACTTTAAGCGAGCCTGAATTAAAGTTATACGATTTAGTTGTACGTCGCTTCTTGGCAGTCTTCTATCCGGCAGCTGAATTCCGCGTTACCACACGTATTACAGAAGCCTCTGGGCACCACTTCAAGACTGAGGGTCGCGTTCTGGTTAATCCAGGCTGGCTTACTGTTTACGGTAAATCCAATCAGGCCGATGATGAGCTTGTGGCTGTACAAGATGGCGAGACTGTGCAAACTGAATCTATCACTGCCATTCCACTTAAAACAAGGCCGCCAGCACGCTATACAGAGGCAACACTTCTCTCGGCGATGGAAGGGGCGGGCAAGTGGGTTGATGATGATGAGATGCGCGAAGCAATGGCCGAAAAAGGTTTGGGAACGCCTGCTACCCGCGCAGCAATCATCGAAGGCCTGCTGGCAGAAAAATATATGGTGCGTGAGGCACGCGAGTTAATTCCTACGGCTAAAGCATTTCAGCTAATGACTCTGCTTAGAGGTTTAGATGTTGAAGAATTGACTAGACCAGACCTCACCGGCAGTTGGGAAAATAAGTTATCGCTGATTGAGCAAGGCAAAATGAATCGCGATACCTTTATGCAAGAAATTGCGCAAATGACGCAGCGGATTGTCAAACGCGCAAAAGAATATGACAGCGATACGATTCCCGGTGACTACGCAACTATGTCCACTCCTTGTCCGCACTGTAAGGGGCCGGTAAAAGAAAACTATCGTCGTTTTGCTTGCGAAAAATGTGGCTTTACTATTAGTAAAACTCCTGGCGGGCGCGCTTTCGAGTATCCAGAAGTAGAAGAGCTATTGCGCGAAAAAACCATTGGTCCTTTGCAAGGATTCCGTAGCAAAATGGGTCGGCCATTTGCCGCAATCATCAAGCTCAGTGAAATTCCAGAAGACGATAAAGACTATCCAAACGCAGGATTTAAGTTGGAATTTGATTTTGGTAATTCACAAGAAGATGAGTCGGAAGAGATTGACTTCACCGGCCGCCAAGCACTAGGCGTTTGCCCAAAATGCTCTGGTGCCGTGTATGAAGATGGCATGCGCTATATATGCGAAAACAATACTGGACCGAATAAATCTTGTGACTTCAAGACTGGTAAAGTTGTTTTGCAACAAGAGATTTCGGTTGAGCAAGTACAAAAGTTATTGAAAGAAGGCAAAACCGACCTCTTAACCAACTTCAAATCCAACCGAACTGGTCGCGGCTTTAAGGCCTACCTTGCCTTAGGTGCGGACGGAAAAATTGGTTTCGAGTTTGAGGCTAAGGCGCCCAAAGGTGAGGGCGTAACGGCCAAGGCTCCAGCGAAAAAGCGTGCGGGCGCAAGTGCAGCCACTAAATCTGCCGCAAAACCTAAACGCGCAAGTAAGGCGAAGTCATCCCCGAGCACCTGAGCCGCTATAAGCTTAGCTGCTAAGGCTGACCAAAGCACCCCTCTTGACCCCAAGGCAGTCGCAAGATAAACCCCTGGGCGTTGAGTGAGTGCGCCAATGATTGGCAGGCGATCGCCCGCAACACAGCGCACCCCAACAAAAGCACCCCTCATTTGCAGCGCATTGGTATCGCCTTGTGAATAATTCACCAAACCCTTAGCTTGTTCACGATTGAAAATATCGCTACTTTCGCGAATCTCAAGATTATCTTCACCCTCATCAAAGCTTGAGCCCACTATCCATTGGTGACTGCCATCATCTTGACGCTTGGCAGGCAAACAATACCCATCACCTGAAATGGCTGTTTTAGGTAAATAGCCAATCCAAGGATCATTTTCTGCAACAGAAAAAATACTCAATTGACCACGTACAGGTTTGAGAGGCAAACGAATATCAATGCCACTCATTAAAGCCTTGCTTCCCATTGCCGCAGTGATAATAATTTTTTGGGCTGTAATAATGCATGAGCCTTGATCATTAAAAATCTTCCATTGAGCGCCTTCGCGCTCGAAACGATTAATGTGGGTTTGGAATAGGGTGGTGAGATTTTTATGGGGCTTGAGTAATTCATTTGCGCATTGGGCAATATTCAGTGAAGCGCCTCTTGGTAACCAAATGCCATTTTGCTTAACGCCGCAAATTTTTTCAGCCTCATTAGCCTCCAACACTTGAGCCATTTTTAGATCAAGCTCAAGTGAAAGCAAATGTTTTTCTAGCTCTTGACGATCAAAGGCTTTATCTTTTTTGCTTGGTTGAAAAATACCATGCGCATTCCAAGCCTTACCCCAACGGGCTTCTGCTAATAAAAAAGCGATGCGCGTTAAGCGCAATAAACGAGGGGAGCCCCTACCAACGTGGGGGTGGGCAATAGCATAAGCATGGCTTGAGCACGCACTTGCAGGAGTGGAGGCTGCATCAACAATGCAAACACGGCAACCACGAGCGAGCAACTCATTGGCAATGGTCGCACCCGCAATGCCCGCCCCAATCACCACTATTTCATGGTGTTGGGGGTGGGTCATTTAATTAAGAGCTTGAAAGACGTGAAATGCAATTAAGCGTTAAAACGTTCTTCAATTTTGGCTTGAGTCTCTTTTAATTCTTTAGGCAAGCGATCGCCAAGACGCTCAAACAGCTCAGTATGAAGTTTTAGCTCATTTTCCCAATCAGCACCGACAATGTTAATGGCCTTATTAAACGTGTCAATGGAGTAATCAAGTCCACCCCAATGCAAATCAGCATGTTCTGGGCAGATGCCAATTGGGGTTTCCGTCCCGCCCGCCTTACCTTCAGCGCGGGCTAAGATCCAAGATAAAACACGCATATTTTCACCGTAGCCGGGCCATACAAATTTACCGTTTTCATCTTTTCGGAACCAGTTCACGCAATAGATTTTTGGTAATACAGCGCCTTCAGCTTCAAGCCTGCTGCCAATGTTTAACCAATGCTGGAAATAGTCGCTCATGTTGTAGCCGGCAAACGGAATCATTGCGAATGGATCGCGACGCACAATTCCCACCTGACCAGTACTTGCAGCCGTAGTCTCTGACCCCAAGGTTGCCGCCATGTAAACCCCCTCTACCCAGTCGCGCGCTTCACTTACCAATGGCACAGTATCTGAGCGACGTCCGCCAAATAGGAATGCGTCAATTGGAACACCCTCTGGATCATCCCATTTTGGATCTACAGCGGGGTTATTGGTAGCGGGAACAGTGAATCGAGAGTTTGGATGAGCAGCCTTACGACCGGCTACGCCATCTGCGGGAGTCCAATCTTTTCCCTGCCAATCCACCAAATGCGCAGGGGCTTTTTCTGTCAAACCCTCCCACCAAACATCACCATCATCAGTCAAGGCAACGTTAGTAAAGATGACATCTTGATTTAGCGAATCAATACAGTTTTGATTGGTTTGGCGGTTAGTGCCTGGAGCAACGCCAAAGTATCCAGATTCTGGATTAATGGCGAACAAGCGCGTCTTCCCTGTTACAGAATCTTTGCGTGGCTTGATCCATGCAATGTCATCCCCAATGGTGGTGACCTTCCAACCATCAAAACCTTGAGGGGGAATCATCATTGAGAAGTTCGTTTTGCCACATGCCGATGGGAATGCAGCGGCAATATGGTGTTTTTTACCTTCAGGTGATGTCACACCCAAAATTAACATATGTTCTGCCAACCATCCTTGGTCGCGCCCCATGTTGGAGGCAATACGCAAAGCAAAACATTTTTTACCCAGCAGTGCATTGCCGCCATACCCAGAACCAAAGGACCAAATTTCACGAGTCTCTGGGTAATGAACAATATATTTCGTTTTGTTGTTGGGCCATGTAACATCTTTTTCCCCAGCAACAAGTGGCTTACCCACTGTATGAATACAAGGAACAAATTCGCCATCCACTCCAAGCTGATCAATAACAGCCTTACCCATGCGAGTCATTAAGCGCATATTGATGGCTACATAAGGACTATCAGAGAGCTCAACACCAATATGTGCAATTGGGGAGCCAATTGGGCCCATTGAGAAGGGAACCACGTACATTGTCCTGCCTCGCATAGAACCATCAAAGAGAGGTTGTAGGGTTTTTCGCATTTCACCTGGCTCAACCCAATTATTAGTAGGTCCTGCATCTTCAATCTCTGAAGAGCAAATAAAAGTACGGTCCTCAACACGCGCGACATCATCAGGGTCAGAAAGGGCTAGAAAAGAGTTTTTACGCTTTTCAGGATTAAGGCGTTTAAAAACGCCTTTTTCAACCAATAATTCACAAAGCTCATCATATTCAGCCTGGGAACCGTCACACCAGTGAATGGCATCAGGCTTAGTGAGTGCGGCAACTTCTGCCACCCATTTAATTAAATGTTTGTTTTTTACATAGTCTGGCGCATTGACATTAATCTCGCCATTAGCTGTTGTAGTCATGGGATTCCCTTTACGGTAGTAATTTTTTGATGGGGCAATTTTATCATTTTGGGCATATTTTGACGTGCCCGCACCCGAGAACAAACCCTTTATTTGCCAATGCAAAATTGGCTGAAAATTTTTCCCAAAAGATCGTCTGGCAAGAGTTTTCCTGTGATTAGCCCAAGATTATCTTGAGCTAATCTCAATTCTTCTGCGAATAACTCTAGTGAACTGTTGCCATTTGCTGCGAATTGCTCTGATTTAACAATATGATCTGCCGCACGATCTAAGCAATCTAGGTGCCTGCGTCGGGCGACGATTGCACCCTCTTGGGCACCACTCCAACCAACAATTTCTAGAATTCTTTGTTTTAGCCCATCTATTCCAGCACCTGTTTTTGCTGATATGAAAATATTGTTCTGTTCTGCACCCCCATTAGGACTTATGAGTAACAAGTCTGATTTGTTGGTTACTTCCAGCACAGGGCATTTTGGCGAAAGTTCTTTTAATATTTCAGATTTAAGCCCTTCGTCATCCAAGTCACCTAAACCACCCTCTTGATTAGCATCTTTAAGAAAAATCACCAGATCAGCCAGGCGAATTGCATCCCAAGATCTTTCGATGCCCTTCGCCTCGACGATATCGCTAGTCTTTCTTAGGCCGGCTGTATCAATAACATGTATTGGCACCCCATCAAGAACAATGCTTTCTTTGACCCGATCTCGCGTAGTTCCCGCAATCGGGGTAACGATGGCCACCTCCTCACCTGCCAAACGATTTAATAGCGAACTCTTGCCAACATTGGGCGCGCCAGCAAGAACCAACTGAATTCCATCGCGCAAAATCTTTCCTTGTTTGGCGCCAGCGCGTAATGCAGTTAATTTACTTGATATGGCTTTTAAACGTTCACGTGCGTGAGCATTTTCTAAAAACTCTATTTCTTCCTCTGGGAAATCTAAGGTGGATTCAACCAAAATCCGAAGTTGAGTAATTTCCTCAATAAGGTCATTGATATCTTCAGAAAACTCGCCCTGCAATGAGCGAGCCGCCCCACGAACCGCCGCCTCACTCTGAGCATCTATTAAATCCGCAATGGCCTCTGCTTGGGCCAAATCAATTTTGTTGTTGAGGTAAGCGCGTAGTGTAAATTCTCCGGGCTCAGCAATGACTAAGCCATCTGCCTTACCTAAATCCAGGCAACGCTTCATGATCAACTCTAAAAGTTGTGGACCTCCATGGCACTGTAGCTCCAGCACATCCTCACCCGTAAATGATGCCGGCCCCATGAAGTAAATGGCAATTACTTGATCTATGGGATCACCAACCCCATCGCGAAAGGTTAATAAACTCGCTTGACGTCGGGGAAGTGTTTTTTGAAAAATCGCCTGGATAATGGGACCAAGCTTTGGGCCACTAATCCGAATGATCCCAACTCCAGCCTTACCCGGGGCTGTCGCCACAGCAATGATTGGCAACTTTCTAGTCATCATTGCTGTGTGAACTGATCTTGATATGAAGCTCGCTAAAAATTATTTAGCAGGCTTCTTTCCAAACATTCTGTTAATTTGATATTGCTGTGCAATTGAAAGCAGGTTGTTTGTAACCCAATACAAAACTAAGCCAGCAGGGAAGAAAAAGAACATTATCGAGAACACTAGTGGCATGTACATCATCACTTTTGCTTGAACAGGGTCTGGCGGCGTTGGATTAAGTTTGGTTTGAACAAACATCGATATCGCCATTACAACCGGCAAAATGTAATAAGGGTCTGGCACTGATAAATCATGAATCCACAAAATCCAAGGTGCTCCGCGCATTTCAACTGACGACAATAACACCCAATACAGAGAAATAAATACAGGGATCTGAATCACCACAGGTAAACAACCACCTAAAGGGTTGATCTTTTCCTTGCGATACATCTCCATCATCGCTTGATTAAGTTTTTGTGGTTCGCCCTTGAACTGCTCTTTCATCACCGCTAATCTTGGTTGCACTTCTTTCATGCGAGCCATTGACTTATAACTAGCAGCAGAAAGGGGGAAGAAGACTAATTTGATTAAAAGGGTGAGAAGAATGATAGAAAAACCCCAGTTACCAACAAAACTATGGATTTTTTCTAACAACCAAAAAATTGGTTTAGCCAAAATAGTGAGATAACCGTAATCCTTTAGCAACTCAAGACCTGGTGCAATTTTCTCTAGCACGCTTTCTTCTTGAGGGCCGATAAATAGCTGCGCTTTTTCAACGACGGTTGTACCTGGCGCAATTACACCCAATGGGGTTTGCATACCAACGCGATATAAGTCGTTGTCAATTTTCCCCGCATAAATATCGCGCGTATATTTATCACCAGGAATCCAGGCGCTAGCAAAATAATGCTGAACCATTGCCACCCAACCAGGTTGCCCTGCTGGAACCTGCGATGGGAATGAAGCTTTATTTTTTTCAATGTCAGTAAATTGAACTTTTTTATACTTTTCGCCGTCCGTATAAATAGCGGGGCCAGTAAAGGTGCTGGCGGAAAAAGCGCCACCGAATGGCCCAATTTTTTTCTCTTGAGAGCCATCGCGTACGATTTCTGTGTAAAGAACGAGTGGCGTGGAATTGATGGTAGTTTGAGTAATGCGATGACCTACATCAACCACATAACTACCAGGGTTCAAGATGAATGTTTTTTCAAGCTTTATGCCATTTCGCTCACTGACCAAAGTCATAAATGGTCTGCCGGACCCATCTTTGCCTGATTGCTCTAGTTTAAATGGGCTGTTGTGATTTGGAAGATCCATATTGCCCAAAGCAATCAAACCTGATCGAGCAAAGTATTTGTGTGTGAGGTTGTATTGGAAAAGCTCTACGGGCTCTTTATCTGAAGTAAGCGCTTTTAAAAGTTTCGCATCAACCACGTTTGCGCCGTTAGCGCTAATTTGAAGAGCAAGCACATCATTTTGAAGGGTGAACTTTTCAGCGCTATCAATGGACCCTAGATTTGATAATGGGGTTTGGGTGGGGGTTGGTGCGCCAGAAATTTGTGCCGGTATATCTGTTTTTTCTTGTGTAGCACCGACAGGGGTTGCTGTGCTGGTTACAGGAGTCCCACCTAGTAAAGACGGTTTACCCTCATGTACAAGCCAGTTGTTGTAGAGCATTAAACCTGACAGTGAGAACACGGCCCAAAGAATTGTTTTTTTAAAGTCCATTTGTATTCACTTAATTAATGACATGTTTGTTTTACCGCAGGATCATAACCGCCATGTGACAGGGGGTTACAACGCAAAATTCGCCACACCGAAAGACCGAGGCCTTTTACAAAACCATAACTCTCAAAACAATCACACGCGTATTGTGAACAACTTGGCACATATTTACAGTGCATACCAATATAAGGGCTTAATAAAACCTGATAAAGCCTAACAATTTTTATGGCGGACAGAGTTTAATAGACGCACGTTACATTAGCCCTTGCACTTGTATGCGCAATAGTTCTTTCTCTTTTTTTCGGAGTCTGCCACGTGTTTCGCGGCCAATAGGTTTTTTGAGTTTTACGACAACATCACTATTTAGATTTGTAGCTTGGGCGGTCCAAATTAAATTGCGAATCATTCGCTTTAGACGGTTACGATCCACAGCACGTTTGGCCAGCTTTTTTGCTACCGCAATTCCTAAATCAGGTTTTTCACCTTCTTGCGAGGATGCCAAATACAAACCCCAATACAAACTTGTCTTGGGGCGTGTTTTTAGTAGTTCAGAAATCCTCGCGCCGTTCAATGGCTAAAACTTAAACAGCTAAACGCTTACGACCTTTGGCACGACGCGCGTTTAATACTGCGCGCCCACTACGAGTTTTCATGCGAACACGGAAACCGTGGGTGCGTTTGCGACGTGTTACTGAGGGTTGGTATGTTCTTTTCATGATCGATCCCGGGAAAACCAAGTATTTTCCTTGTTGCGAGGCAAAAGGTCAATCTATGTAGAGGAATATATAGGTATTTTTCTTTAAGTTTTCACCAATATTTTGATAAGTATATG
>TBL_comb47_HYPODRAFT_10002796_pt1 | contig 21248 bp, 18 predicted proteins | sample TroBogypolimnion_40_FD_10682 | JGI IMG/M metagenome (IMG submission 10682) | reverse complement strand
GGAAACGATGAAACAACAACAATTGCCAACGCCTTGGGAAAACAAGCAAAATTGTGGATTACGCCACAAAGTTTTAAAAGTTGGGGAAGACAACAAACAATATTACCGCTCTCTCCCCCTCAGGACCTGTCATTGCGCGGAGTGCGGCACATTCTAAATTTGAAACGTAATCATCTGCACGACAAAGCAATCCCAAACAATGGAGCAAGTGCTAAGAACAATGTTTTGAAAGTGCTTCAAACATGGGATTGCCACACCAAACATATTGACCCTGCTAACTATTTAATTCATAGTCGTTTGGTTCGCAATGACAGTTTCTGGAGGGAGATCGTCCTAATAAAATTTGTGCCAAAGATCGTTGCATACGATTAACAATCTACCACTTACCGATTTTCAGGACAGTCTGTTACAAACGAGGAGGATTGAAGGGTTGTCAAATACTTTGATGACCAGAATTTTAAACTGATTTTGAATAATCTGTAAATCAATTATATATAAAAGAGATATTAATTGGCTCCTTTTAATAATTTTAATTTTTACCTTTGGTCAAAATAGTTGCCCACCTTGACATTCGTGATCGGACATTATTTCTTACATTTGGACATGTTAAAAAATAAAAAGATATTATTGAGAATTAAGCAGTTGGTCAATATCGTAGAATCAACTGCATCCGCTAATTACGAATGATTAAATAAAATATAGAATAAATAAAAACTAAAATAATCACCAAATGGCAAACTATTCCTACAACCCTCATTCCAGTGATATCCGAATAAGCCAATATTATCAATATTTGCAAAACAAAACTATGTGAATCAAATTGATGATGCCATTCGTGAAACTGGTAAAATGAATGCAGCTATAATCGAAATTCAGACACGCGAAATCCAAAATGCTATCCAGGTTTCATCAGAGGTTCAGGCAGATGCCATTATGCAAGCCAGTTATGCAATATGTTCGACTCTTGAGAATGGATTTCAGGGCCTGAATTATAGATTGGAAGATATTAAACATGGCATTGATAATTTGACAGATTTAGTCGGACATGGTTTCTCTTTATTGATTGAAAAACAAAAAATTACGAACTAATATTTAGGACAAATCCAGAATTTATTGCATATATCCGACAAGCAATTGGAAAGAGTCAATCACATTGAAGAAGGATTGAAATATCTGCTGAACGCTTTCAGAAAAGGGCCGGATGATGACTTTTACACAGATGCGTTGGAAGAATTTCAAGCCGCACTCGCGTTAGAGAGAAAGGATTTCTTGTCACTTTATCATGTGGGCTTTATTTTATTAAAATCAAAACATCTTGATACCAAAAATGCTGAGGAATATTTTAGAAATTCGGCAAGATATTATTTGGCAGAAGCGTTAATTGGTGGAACGAATATTACAAATAGTCTTTTGTCTCACAGAGGATTTTATAAGGAGGCTGCAGAAGCCTATCTGTTTGCTGCAGAGGCTTTTTACCTTCAGGAGAAATTTCCAGAGGCAGTGGAACTAGCTGCAGAGGCATGGAAAACTTATCCAGATATGATAAAAGCTGGATTCCTTCAGGCGAAATATTTGGCAGCAAATAAACAAGTATGTTTAGCCGTTGTACCTTTAGAGAAAGCTATTGGCCTCGACCGTTTTTTATCGTTGGAAGTTCTTTCAGATTTGGACCTTATTTCCAAACCTGAGGTCCAAAATCTAATCGAGAAGTTAAAGGTTGATGCTGTTTGTAAGGCTAAGGAGAAATATGAATTGTGCAATAATGTTATCGTGCCTGGTAGTATAGCAACTTCGTATTTAGCAAACATTGACAAGCTGATCAAATTAGAAACTTTTTTGGAAGCAAAAGAGGCCAATGATCTGCTTACATTATCAAAGAAATGGACCATAAGTGAAGGTGCCAAAATTACTTCTGAAGGAATATTTGTAGAGAAAATCTCATCACAGGATTTTGCAGGTTAACTAATTGATTTTGTAAAGTTTGAAAGAGAAGTATTCTTAGCCTTAAGGGTACAATTTTTATCCGAGCTTGAAAAAATTGTAATAAAAAAAGATAGATTTCAAAAGGAAATCTTCACCTTAAACTTGTTAGCCATAAGTTTAAATTCAAAACTTAGATTAAGATGGAAGATTTTGGGTGTAGGCGTTTTTATTGAGGCCGTTGTGGGTTCTGTTTTTGTTGTGTATTATACATCATTTACAAGTACACCTTCTCATTTAAGCGTGGATTTGGCTGGATTTTAAGCATTTTATATTTTATTCCCAATTTTAATCATTACACTATTCAATATTGGAAAAATAAGGGATTCAATAGAGTTACTAAAATTTAAAATTGAAGGCAAGGGGAATACGGTTAGAAGGTTAAACGATGAAATCAATGAAATCAAAAAATCAAGTCCTGAAGAATGAAAGTCAATCTAATTTAAGTAAATATCTCTATTACAATAAATTATTAAATTAAATAGTTTTTCTTAATAACTTGAAGGGCTTTCAATTTTTAGAATTCCGCTTGATACTCTTTATCCATAGTGAGAAAACCAATGATATTTGTTTTGACTAAATAAAATTGGTGGGCAAAAAACTATGACTAATTGATTTAAAAGGAAAATCTATCACACTCACTCAACATCGCATCCACTCCCCATCCCAACCCTCTACTTCTCTATCGTAATCCTCGCATCCACAGCCACCATCTGAACACCTATTCCTGAAGTCAAATTTCATTGGATTACACCATTTGGACAAGTTGGTGTCTTTTGCAATTCAAGTTCTTTTAAGTAGTTTTGAATAAAATTTATCTACCATGAGCGTTGAGAGAGTAAGTAATCAGATTGTTATTAAAGTATCTAAGGATATCGATGCTTCTGGATTTCAGAGGATAATGGATTATCTTGAATATCTTGAGATTACATCAAAGAGTAAAGCTACACAAAAAGATGCGGACGAACTTGCGGATGAACTAAATGAAAATTGGTGGGCAATAAACCGTACTAAATTTATCAAATGAGTATAATCGTTGAAGTAAATATTAATTGCTCTACTTCTCTATCGTAATTCTTGCATCCACTGCCACGATCTGATCGCCCCTGCCCATCAACGGATTGATATCCATCTCTTTAATTTCTGTGGCAAATCGTAGCATCGAGGATAACCGAACAATAATCTCTGCAAATTTATGGCGGTTGACTCCTGGTTTCCCCCTGAAACCCTTGACCAACGGGTAGGCCTTTAGGTTCCGGATCATGGATAAAGCTTCGTCTTGCGTGAGTGGGGCAAGACCTGAGGTTACATCTTTAAATACTTCAACAAAGATTCCCCCAATGCCGCAAAGGAGGATATGTCCGAATTTGGGTTCATATTTTGCCCCTACAAAGAGTTCCATCCCTTCGGCTTGTACAGCTATAAGCACTGCCGTTGTTTCAGGGATTTCCATCATGCGGTTGAATTCGAGACGGACAGATTCCTCTGAACGGATATTTAGCGATACCCCTCCGACATCGGTTTTGTGGATGGGTCCTACGACCTTCATGACCAAAGGGAAGCCGATTTTGTGAGCCGCTTCGATTGCAGCCTCCTCTGTTGTGATGACAATTTCCTCCACAAACTGGATCGAAGATGCAGCCAGGAGGGCATGGATTTTATCTGGCGGGAGCTGTCCCGTTTCGCAACTTTCAATAATCCGTCTGATCTGGGGGACATCAACGCCATCGAGCATGATCCCTGCATCGGAAGGAGCAGGTGTGCGGTAAACTCTTGTCAAAGCCCGGCCCAATAAAACTTCGTCGGGAAAGTTAACATTGCCATGCGAAAGGAAATAGGCAAGATCTTTCCTGACATTCATCACCGAGGGTAAAATCGGGTAAATGGGCTTTTTGCATATCCTCATTTTCTGGTCAAGAACCTTGTAAACATCCTTTACTGAAGTCAATCCCGGACTGCCGAAAATAACTGCCATACCGTCAATGCCATGAAAATCATTCTCACATGCATCAATAATATCACCCAGTTGTTCTGCGGTGCCTGTTGCCAGAAAATCGATCGGGTTTTCGACGGATGAACCTGCAAACAATTTTTTCCGGAGATTCTCTTTTTCTGTTGAATCCGCAAGATGGGGGATGTTCAGGCCTCCGGCTTCAAGTGCATCCGTAAGCATCACTGCAGGTCCACCGGCATGGGTAATGATCGCGATATTCTTCCCTTCAAGCCTTTTGGACATAAAGATGCCTGCTACAGTTGTCAATTCCTCCCTTCCATAACACCTCACAATTCCTGCTTTTCTGAATAAAGCTTCTACTGCAGCGTCCGAATTGGCCATAGCCCCTGTGTGGGATGAAGCAGCCCTGCTTCCGGCAGCAGAACTACCTGCTTTGATGGCTGCGATCCTAAACCCCTTTTTTACAAGAGACCTCGCATGGTATAGAAATTTATCGGGATTGTTGATCGATTCGACATAGAGTAACTTCACGCGCGAAAAATCCTCCTCGTCAACGTGAAGGTTCCAGTATTCAAGTACCTCTTCCACCCCGATCTGCGCAGAATTTCCAACAGAGATGACACGCGAAAAATGGAGCCCTTTCGGGATTGCTGACTCGATAATAAAAACCGCAGTGGCTCCTGAACCTGAAACAAAATCGCAACCACACGATTCAAGCTTGGGAATCGGGGTCGTGAAAACTCCGGCATAATTGGGGGTCAGCATACCGATACAATTGGGACCGATCAGGCAACCGCCGGTCTTGTTCACAGTAGCGACCATTCGCTTTTCGAGGGCCTCACCTTCAGGTCCCATCTCACTAAACCCACCCGATATGATAATAAAGGCCTTAACATTTTTCTGTGTTGCAAGAAATTCTACAGTTTCGGGACAGCTTTTTGCAGGAATAGCCAGAATTGCCAGGTCAAGATCAGGTAAGTTTTCAAGATGGTTGTAAGTCTCAACATCCTGTACGTTCTTATCGTTGGAATTTAAAGCGATCAACCGACCTTTAAATTCGTGTTCGATGAGATTTTTAAGAATTTTCCCACCTGGTTTGGTAATATTATTCGATGCCCCCACGACCACAATACTTTCAGGGGCCAGCAATTGCCTGTTTAACATGACTTTTTATCGGATTAATGAATCAGTTGTCAAACGTATAAGAAAAATAGATGATTGCAAATGAGAACGCTCACATTTTCCTGATGTCGAACTAACACGACCGCTTTTATTCCTATTTTTGGGCAATGGAAAATGGGGAACAAAAAATATTTGTCTGGTGTGATTTTTCGACCGGAATGGAGAATGCAATTTTACACGGTGTCGCAATTGCGCAGACCCTTAAAAAGGAACTTTGCCTGTTTCATCAGCTCGATGTCCGGCTTCACGAAAAAGCAGGGATAGCAGAAGCCCGCCTAAGTGGTCTGGCAGCAAAAACAGCGCCATTGTTACCAAATTATCCGGTTAAGTATATTGTTATCGATCAGAATATTACAAATGCCTTAACTCTCCTCGCCGAACGGTACGAATGCCTGGCGCTGATTGCCCATAAAACATCCTCCCAACAGCTACTCTCTTTTTTGCAATATTCGGCCTTCCCGTTTATGTTTGTTTCTGCCAAAACCAATATCGACAAGGTGTATCAGCGGGTTGTTGTCCCAATCGGATACATGAAAAAATGCAAGGACCTGGCCTTATGGGCAAGCTATCTGGGACGCCACAACGGGGCCATGATCGACCTTTTCATTGCTGAGGAAAGCGGTCTTGATCAAAACACTGTGAAAAGCAACCTGCTTTCAGTTGTTCGGTTGTTTGAAAAATTCAGGTTTCCTTTTCAGGTCATTGAAAGCCATTCACCCACATGGAAACTTCAACGTGCATCACTTCTTCATGGTTTAGGCATTAAAAATGGAATGTTGATCATTGCGGCCACATTCAGTGCAACGTTTCTGGATTCATTGTTGGGACTTACAGAACGTAAGGTAATTGATCAATCAGAGGAATTGTCAGTTATGTGTATCAATTCTCGCCTTGATTTTTATACATTCTGTTGTTGAATTGATAAATATCAATAACAGCAAAAAAATGTTGCAAACAGATTTGCAGATAATTTTAATTTTTACCTTTGCCGCTTCGTTTGACTAACCACTATGTTGGTCGAATTACGTTTAAGCTTAGTATGTTTAAAATTTAGAATATGGAGAGTAGCGCACTTTTAGTATTTTTTTTAGCAGCAGTTTCCCTCGTGGGATTGGCAATTCTCTTTTCCAGTTATGTCCCCCCAACCTCTGTCAACGACACAAAATTCGAACCTTATGAGTGTGGTATTGAGACCATTGGTGACGCCTGGCTTCAATATACCGTTGGTTATTATTTGTTTGCGATCCTTTTTCTTATTTTCGATGTGGAAACGATTTTTCTTTTCCCATGGGCGGTAGTGATGAAAAGTACCGGCTTGTCCGGATTTATTGAAGTATTGATCTTTTTCGCAATTTTGGGATTAGGTCTTTTGTATGGTTGGAAAAAACATGCTTTAAGATGGGAATAAATAAAAAAAGCGATTTCGAAAAAAACGATTACCCTATTGTTGCTGAATACGAAGGTGGGGGTATTGTACTGGCGCAATTGGATGCGCTGGTGAATTGGGCAAGGGCTAATTCGTTATGGCCACTTACCTTTGGCACAAGGTGTTGTGCCATTGAATTTATGTCAGCCGGTGCATCTCGCCACGATTTTGCACGGTTCGGGGCAGAAGTTGCCCGTCCTTCACCACGTCAGGCCGATTTGCTTGTTATTTCAGGGACCATCAATTACAAAATGGCTCCGGTATTGAAACGGCTGTATGAACAGATGCCTGATCCCAAATATGTAATTGCGATGGGTGCCTGTGCTGTATCTGGCGGCCCGTTTTTCTATAATTCATATGCCGTTGTAAAGGGTGCCGACCATGTCATTCCAGTAGATGTTTACATCCCGGGTTGTCCTCCTCGTCCCGAAGCATTTCTTTTTGGTTTGATGCAGTTACAAAAGAAGATCAAAAAAACCAAAAATTTCGGCAAGGTGAATTACTCCGAAGCAAAACCCATTCTTTCTGATAAATCGCCCCTTTAAATATTAGGTCATATGACTAACGAAGAATTAAAATCATACCTGACTGAAAGGTTTCCGGAGGCAGAAATAAAAACAGGACCTCAATATGTTGAGATGACCGTTAGCAACGCCTCTCTTCTGGAAACTGCACAGCAGTTGAAACAATCGAAAGAGACTTCATTCGACTATCTTTTTTGCCTAACAGGAGTCGATTATGCTCAGAATATGGGTGTCATCTACCACCTTGAGTCGCTTGCGCACCGACATACAATGGTATTGAAGGTAAAAACGGCCGACCGGGTCAATCCGGCCATCGATACGGTAAGTAGTGTCTGGATCACAGCAAAATACCATGAGCGTGAGGTTTATGATTTACTGGGTGTCCGTTTCAACAACCACACCGATTTGCGTCGTGTCTTCCTCGATGACGACTGGGGACATCCCCTTCGAAAAGATTATATGGACGAAGTAAGAATAGTAGAACGATAGAATTATGTCCGAAATAAAAGAGGTCATTATTAATAACGACAGGCTTGCTACCGATGAATATCTGGTAAATATGGGGCCACAGCATCCTTCTACCCATGGGGTGTTGCGTTTACTTGTCAAACTTGAGGGAGAGAAGGTCCTTAATGTTCAGCCGCACTCCGGTTATATCCATAGCGGGATTGAAAAAATGTGTGAAGCGATCAGCTATCCACAGATTATTCACCTCACCGACCGCATGGACTACCTCTCAGCCCATATGAACAACGAAGCAGTTGCTTTGTGCGTTGAAAAAGCACTTCAGGTCGAAGTTCCAGATCGTGTAAAATATATCCGGACCATCATGGATGAGCTGAGCCGATTGGCTTCGCACCAATTGTGGTGGTGTGTATTCGGAATGGACCTGGGGGCGTTGACCACCTTTTTCTATGGACTACGCGACCGTGAGTTGATCCTCGATATTTTTGAGGAAACCTGTGGGGCCAGAATGACTGTAAGCTACAATACCCCGGGTGGCGTGATGTTCGATATTCATCCTAATTTCCAAAAAAGGGTCAAGGAATACATCAAATATTTTAAGACAAAACTTCCTGAGTATGACAAACTCCTTTCAGGCAATGTAATCCTGAGAGAGCGTACTGAAGGGATTGGCCACCTTTCACTGGTAGATGCCATTGATTTTGGAGTGACCGGACCATCGGGAAGAGCGTCAGGCTTTTCGTGCGATGTCCGCAAACATGTCCCATACAGTGCATATCCATTTGTTAAATTCAACGAGATCCTTGATCACCGCTGCGACACCTATGCACGCTACGAGGTTCGTGTGAGGGAGATGTGGGAGTCGATATCCATTATTGAGCAATTGATCGACAATATCCCTGCCGGGGATTATGCGGTTAAGATGAAGGGTGTATTGAAACTTCCGGAAGGGGAATTCTATCAGCGGGTCGAGTCGGCAAGGGGTGAATTTGGCGTATTTATCGTGAGTGACGGGAAAAAGAACCCCTACCGCGTAAAATTCAGATCTCCCGGATTTTCAAATCTTTTTGCCCTGAACAATATGGCAAAAGGTCATAAAATCGCCGATCTTGTGGCTATTATGTCCACACTTGACCTGATTATACCCGATATCGACAGGTAATAACATTGAAGATCAAAACTGACGCTTAAGATATTTTCAATATGGCTTTTAATATTTACGACTTTACAACGTTGACCCACAACATACACGTGGGATTGGCAGAAAGTTTTTCACCTTTTATGGCTACCACGATCGAGTGGGTAATTGTTGGGGTGGTTTATCTTTTATTTATCGCGGTTTTCGGTTTGTTTTTAGTTTATGCCGAACGAAAAGTTTGTGCGGCATTTCAGCAACGACTTGGGCCTATGCGAGTTGGTCCATGGGGATTGCTTCAAACAATTGCCGACTTTATTAAGTTGTTAATGAAGGAGTTGATCATGCCGCGCAAGGCTGACTACTTCCTTTATAACCTCGCCCCGTTTCTTGTGATTATTGCGTCTTTCCTTGCAATAGCAGTTCTGCCGTTCGCAAAGGGGCTCCAGTCTATGGACTTTGACATTGGTGTTTTTTACCTTACTGCCGTTTCATCCGTTGGGGTTATCGGTATTTTGCTGGCCGGCTGGTCGAGTAATAATAAGTATTCACTGATCGGTGCAATGCGTAGTGGTGCGCAAATCCTGAGTTATGAACTTTCGGTATCACTTTCATTAATGACAATGGTTGTTTTTGCAGGTTCAATGCAGTTCTCAACCATCGTTGAGGGACAACGTGATGCATGGTTTATTTTTTCCGGGCATATTCCTGCCATCATTGCTTTTATCGTTTTCCTTATCGCAGGAACTGCTGAAACAAACCGAGGTCCTTTTGACCTTGCTGAAGCAGAATCGGAGTTGGTCGCAGGTTTCCACACAGAGTATTCAGGAATAAAGTTCGCAATGTTCTTTCTTGCCGAATACATCAACCTGTTTATTATATCAGCTGTTGCTGCTACCGTTTTTCTTGGTGGATGGATGCCATTGCACTTCGGGAATCTGGAGTCCTTCAACCATGTAATGGATTTTATTCCTCCGATTGTGTGGTTCTTCGGGAAAGTTCTCTTTGTTATTTTCATCATTATGTGGTTTAAATGGACATTCCCCCGCCTACGCGTTGACCAGATCCTGACATTGGAGTGGAAATACCTTCTCCCGATTAACCTGGTCAATATTTTGCTGATGGCCTTGGTGGTGCTGACTAAATTTCATTTTTAACTGATCAATAAGTAGATATGAAGTCTTTTATCGAATATATCGTTTCAATCTTCAAAGGTTTATGGACACTTTTGACCGGGATGAAAGTTACTGCAAAGTATTTTTTCACTCCGTGGAAACACCTGACCCATCAGTATCCTGAAAATCGCGATACACTTGTAATGTTCGAACGTTTTCGTGGTGAGGTGATTATGCCACATTCGGAAAATAATGAACACAAATGTACTGGCTGTGGAATTTGCGAAATCAACTGCCCAAATGGCTCGATCGAGATTATTTCAAAATCGATTGTTACCCCTGAGGGTAAAAAGAAGCGGATCATTGATCAGCACATTTATCACCTGGGCATGTGTACCTTGTGCAATCTTTGTGTAAAGGCCTGTCCGACAGGGGCTATTGTGATGGGACAAAAATTTGAACATGCGGTCTGGGACCGTGCCAAATTAACCAAAGTATTGAATCAACCGGGGTCGGTAATTGCTGCCGGGGTTAAAGAATAAATTAAGATATATAAAGATTTAGAAGTATGCTTAACCAGGTAATGTTTTTTCTTTTTGGTGCAATGATCGTAATTTTCTCATTATTGACGGTTACGAGCAGAAAAGTCCTTAGGGCTGCAGTTTTTCTGTTGTTTGTACTGATCTCAACAGCAGGGTTATATTTCGCGCTTAGTTATAATTTCCTTGCTGCCGTCCAATTAACGGTCTATGCCGGAGGGATCGTTGTATTGATCATCTTCTCGATCCTTTTGACAAGTCAGGTAAGCGAAAAGGCAGTCATGGCGCCTGTAAAACAAAGCCTCTTATCTGCTTTATCGGTTGGGGCAGGTGCCATCCTGACCCTGATGACAATTTTTAAATTTGCTTTTGTCCCGAATCCGGGTACAGATCCGCAATACAATATTACAGATGTAGGTACGGCTTTGGTTTCCTATAAGCGGGATGGATATGCACTTCCTTTCGAGGTTATCTCTGTCCTGCTGTTAGCTGCCATGATTGGTGCAATCGTAGTTGCCAAAAAGGAAAGTATAAAAAAATAATTTTCTGATCTACATTCTTAACTTTAAGTTTCAGATAATTTCAAATCAATATGATTCAAAACATTCCACTCAGTTATTATCTAGTAATCAGCACATTGATGTTTTTCATCGGCATCTATGGATTTCTGACCCGCAGGAACCTGATTACAATGCTTATGTCAGTAGAGTTAATCCTGAATTCAGTCAACATTAATTTTGTGGCTTTTAACAGGTATCTCTATCCCCAGCAACTCGAGGGGCATTTTTTTACATTGATTGTGGTTGCAGTCGCTGCAGCCGAATCGGCAGTCGCCATCGCAATCATTATTAATATATACCGCAATTTTAAATCGGTCGATGTTGAGAATGTCGATGAGATGAAATATTGAAAAATTATTAACCGAAAAGATAATCATCAGTTATGGCCGATTATACATACACACTGCTCATTCCGCTGATCCCGTTTTTTGTTTTTGTGCTTCTTGGTCTTCAGGGGCATAAAATGAAACCATTTATTTCGGGGCTGATCGGGACATCAGGTCTTGGAATCTCTGCGATCTTAGCCTACACCACTGCCTTCCGCTATTTTATAGGTAGTCATGTTGCCGGTGCACCCTATACTTCAATCAAGGGTTTTGAAATTACATGGTTGCATCTTACCGATAAACTGACCATTAATCTGGGTGTTTTGATCGATCCGATATCTGTAATGATGTTGGTGGTCATCACAACCGTATCTCTGATGGTCCATATTTATAGTATTGGCTACATGAAAGGGGATCCTGGTTTCTACCGCTTTTTCTCCTTCCTTTCACTCTTTAGTTTTTCGATGCTTGGACTGGTTTTAGCTACCAATATTTTCCAGATGTATATTTTCTGGGAATTGGTAGGTGTCTCTTCGTTTCTTTTAATCGGATATTATTACGAAAAACCAAGTGCAGTCGCAGCTTCCAAAAAGGCATTTATTGTCACCCGATTTGCCGACCTCGGTTTTTTGATCGGAATTCTGATGCTCTCATTTACGACCGGGACCTTCGATTTCCAGACCTTGACAAACCCGACTGGACCAGCGATTGCATCTCATGGTGGAGCTGTTTTTATGGGAATGTCATTACTGACATGGTCTTTGATCCTGATCTTTGTGGGTGGTGCCGGTAAATCTGCAATGTTCCCGCTACATATCTGGTTACCCGATGCAATGGAAGGTCCAACCCCGGTTTCAGCTTTGATCCACGCCGCGACCATGGTTGTTGCCGGTGTTTATCTGGTGGCCCGGTTATTCCCCGTTTATGCACTTGGTGCCCCTGACGCATTGCATGTTGTCGCATGGGTAGGTGGCTTTTCTTCCATCTTTGCTGCCGTAATTGCCTGTACTCAAACGGATATCAAAAGAATATTGGCATTCTCGACCATGTCGCAGATTGGTTATATGATGCTCTCACTGGGTGTATCAGGTTTTGGGGGTGAAGAGGGTTTAGGTTTTATGGCCTCCAACTTCCACCTCTTTACACACGCCATGTTCAAGGCCCTTTTATTCCTGGGTGCCGGCGCAGTGATCCACGCTGTCCATACAAATGAAATTACCGGGATGGGTGGTTTGCGCAAGTATATGCCTTTTACACACATTACCTTCCTGATCGCTTGTATTACAATTGCAGGTATTCCACCATTCTCAGCTTTCTTCAGTAAGGATGAAATTCTGGTGGCTGCTTTTCACAGCAACAAACTGCTGTTTGCAATTGAATTTATTGTTGCCGGTTTGACCGCATTCTATATGTTCCGTCTTTACTACGGAATTTTCTGGGGCAAGAATACCCATTACCATCATACCCCTCACGAAGCCCCTAAGGTGATGACAATTCCTTTGATGGTACTGGCCTTCGGATCGATTTTTGCAGGATTTCTCCCTTTTCACAATCTGGTTACTTCTGATGGAGTCCCATTTGAATCGCATACCGAATGGATGATTGCAATTCCTTCAGTTCTGATCGGTTTATTGGGAATTGGGATTGCCACATTGATGTATAAATCGGAAAGCGCACTGCCCGACAAAATGGCCGCGATTTTTAAACATCTGTACAAATGGGCCCACCGTAAATTTTATATGGATGAAGTTTATTTGTTTGTTACCCGTAAAATCATTTATCGGTTTATATCTGAACCAATTGCATGGTTCGACCGCCACATTGTTGACGGAACCATGAACGGGATTGCAGGAATCACCCAATACACTTCAGTTGCTATAAAGGAACTTCAATCCGGTAAGTTGCAACAATATGGGTATGTGTTTATCAGCGGGACGATCATTTTGGTCCTCATTTTTGTCTATTTATTCTAAGAAACTGAATACAAGATGAATATACTTAATTTATTTGTTATAGTCCCCATGCTTACGGTCGGTGGTATCCTGCTGACCAAAGATTTAAAACAAGCAAGGCTAGTCTCTGCTTTCGGAATGGGAGTTCAACTAGTTTTGGCAGCGGTACTTATCTACCTTTACCTTGCTGAAAGAAGCGCCGGGAACACAGCTGCGATGCTTTTTACTTACGATGTGGTTTGGTTTCCAACCTTAAATATTCATTATTCACTTGGTGTTGATGGGATTTCAGTAGCCATGATCGGCCTTACCGGTATTGTTGTTTTTGCAGGCATATTTGCATCCTGGCAAATGGAATACCTTCCGCGCGAATTCTTTATTTCGTTGATTATCCTGGCCACAGGGGTTTATGGGTTCTTTATTTCGCTTGATCTTTTTACGATGTTTTTGTTTTACGAACTTGCGGTGATCCCAATGTACCTGTTGATCGGAATATGGGGCTCTGGACCTAAAGAGTATTCGGCAATGAAACTGACCTTAATGCTGATGGCTGGTTCAGCTTTGTTGCTTGTTGGTTTATTGGGCATCTACTTTTTTTCCAATCCTGATATCCACCATTTGACATTCAGTATAACCGAGATCTCCAAAATACACATTCCAATTGCGATGCAACGGTTCCTCTTCCCTTTTACCTTTATCGGTTTCGGGATCCTTGGTGCCCTCTTCCCCTTCCACACATGGTCGCCCGATGGACATGCCTCAGCCCCAACTGCTGTTTCGATGCTCCACGCAGGGGTATTGATGAAGCTTGGTGGATATGGTGCATTCCGCGTTGCAATCTTCCTGATGCCCGAAGCAGCTCATGAGCAAGCATGGATCTTCCTTATCCTCACTTCCATCAGTGTTGTTTACGGAGCCTTCTCAGCCATTGTCCAAACCGACCTTAAATACATCAACGCCTATTCTTCTGTAAGCCACTGCGGATTAGTTCTGTTTGCCGTTTTGATGATGAACCAGACCGCAATGAATGGTGCGATTATTCAGATGATCTCGCATGGCCTGATGACAGCCCTCTTCTTTGCATTGATTGGAATGATCTATGGCAGGACCCATACAAGGCTGATCAACGAAATGGGCGGTTTGATGAAAGTGATCCCATTCCTGGGTGTTGTCTATGTGATTGCCGGTCTGGCATCGCTAGGCCTTCCTGGCTTTAGCGGGTTCGTTGCCGAAATGACAATCTTTATTGGTTCGTACCAACATACAGATGTTTTTCACAGAGTAATCACAATCGTGGCTGCTTCGTCAATCGTAATTACAGCTGTATATATTTTGAGGGTAGTTGGCATATTGCTTCTTGGTCCGATTAAAAATGATCATTTCCTGGAATTGACAGATGCCAAATGGTATGAAAGGATTTCGACAATTTCATTGGTACTGGCCATTACCGCCATTGGGATGGCTCCACTCTGGCTCTCCGACATGATTAATTTCAGTCTTGCGCCCATTGTTGAAAGGATTTCCTCCATTCAAATAACCAGTTTGTTTTAATCGAATTATTCAGTTAATAAGTTTCTATTATATGAACTTCAACGATTTTCTGACCATGAGACATGAACTGATGCTCACACTGCTGGCATTGGTTGTACTCATAATTGACCTGAACCTTCATAACAGGGCTAAGCATTACATCATCCCGATAACGCTGGGTCTGTTTTTCATTCATACCCTGGTAGGATTTTTGCCAATTGGGTCCAGCGAGCTTTTTGGGGGGAGTTACCACACGAATCCGCTCCTCGTTTTGATGAAGAATATCCTGAACATTGGGGTGTTGATTATCCTCTTACAATCGGTTACCTGGTTGAAACTGGAAGAAAACAGGGAGAAAATCAGTGAATATTTTATCATTCTCTTTTCAACACTGATCGGGATGAATTTTATGATCTCCTCAGGTGATTTTCTGATGTTTTATTTGGGCCTCGAATTGGCTACGATTCCAATTGCTGCGTTGGCCGCTTTCACCCACCATCAATCAAGGTCAGCCGAAGCTGGCATTAAACTGATCCTTAGTTCTGCCCTCTCCTCAGGTATCCTTCTCTTTGGAATTTCGATGATCTATGGTTCCACCGGATCCATTTATTTCGATTCGATCACCAAAGTCTATGCGAATACACCTCTACAGTTGCTGGCTTTTATTTTCTTCTTTACTGGAATGGCCTTCAAACTCTCATTGGTCCCTTTCCATCTTTGGACTGCAGACGTATATGAAGGGGCTCCAATCAATATCACATCGTATCTTTCTGTGATTTCAAAGGGTGCAGCCGCTTTCATATTGATCATTTTAATGTTTACTGTTTTTAGTTCACTATCAGCTGTTTATAAAAACATTCTTTACCTGATCGCTGTATTGACCATGACGATTGGTAATCTTTTTGCCATGCGGCAGAAAAATATGAAAAGGTTTTTGGCCTTTTCGTCGATTGCCCAGGCAGGTTTTATCCTTCTCGGTATTTTGGGCGGCAATGTCATGGGGATGACCTCCGTGATCTATTTTGTACTGGTTTATATCTTCTCAAATCTGGGTGCATTCGGTGTTGTTTCGGCCATTTCATCGGTTACTGGTAAGGAGTCGATGGATGACTATGACGGACTTTATAAAACCAATCCAAAACTGAGCCTCCTGATGATGCTCGCGTTGTTCTCTTTAGCTGGTATTCCTCCAGTTGCCGGNTTCTTTGGAAAATTCTTTTTGTTTGCTTCTGCGGCATCAGGAGGGTATTACTGGTTGGTATTTATTGCCGTGCTCAATGCGACGATATCGCTTTACTACTATCTGCTAGTCGTAAAAGCCATGTTTATCAACAAGAACGAAACACCGCTGGCATATTTCAAAAGTGATCTGGCAACACGTACCGGATTGTTGTTAAGTGGACTGGGTATTTTCGTCCTGGGTTTCTGGGCTAAGATCTACGAAATCATCAGTAGCCTGAGTTTTGGAATTATGCAATAGCCGGGGGCATTGGGCTTAGGACAGTGGGCTTTCCAGCCTTAATGTATGAGCCTATAATATTGAATGTTATATAGTTATAAGAAAGAGTTAATAAGTAAGGTCATGACTTTAAAAGCTAAACATATCGTTGAAGAGATCGCAGGGAAACGTTGCACCATTGTTGAAAAGGGTGTTACTGCCGTTCGATTGGATTTTTTAAAGAAACTGCTCGAATACAACCAATTTGAAGTCGTTGTTGTGGAAGAGGCTCATGCTGTCGAGGCCCCTGCGACCTATACTTTGGGAGTTACCGACCTTTTATTTAATCCGGTAATCGCTGTTTACGAAATGAGCTTAAAAACGGAGAACGGGAAAAAGGTTTCTCCGGCCTATTGGGAGCAAAACACAACTGAAATTGTGGATGAGTATTGGGATTTTGTAAAGAAATAGATAAACACTGGTCAATCGGTTTCTATAACAATAAATATTCTGATAAATGAATATTAGAGTTGAAAAATTTCACAGGATCTTGATTTTCTGATTAAGATCTTATGATTCTTTTTGGTGGAATTTTAACCGGTCTTTGGTTTATATTTCTCTTATTACAGGTTATCTCCACAATATTCCCGTCTGGATCTTTGATGGCACTTTCATAAAATCCTTCCCCTGTAAACCTTGGTTCACTATAAATAATCAAACCTTCTCTGCGATGCCACTCAGTCATTCGGTCAACCTCCTCTTTTGAGCCTAATGAAATGGCAAAATGGGTTAGACCAATATTTTTTTCCTTATTTTCGCAACAGCCAAAGAAAGGCATGTAAGTATTTGATAACCTATTTTTAGATTTTTATTTGGGTGTCGCAATTTTTATGTTGGTTACATCCGTGACGTTAACAATAGGTCTGGGTCAATCAGCCTCCGGATTATTTTATAACTCAGGGGTAAATACAAGGTTGTCTAGAGTATCGGTAGTGGCTGCACTGCTGATGAGATTACCCTATTAATCGAGCATCTCACATTTTTCTTCCCAGGTTTGAGAAGCAAAAGAGTCTGTTGTGTTAACGGATGATTGCTTCATTGGGCCATTTGTATCCACCTTATCAAACGCTCAGGTCCGCATTATAGGACCTGAGCTAATTCTTGGTAAAGTTTATGAAGGGATAGGATTTTCGGATATTTGGGTGAAATTGTTCTGTTATTTGGTGTTGACCCGTCTTATCAATTTTGGCAGCAAGCTCAAAACCATGGATAATGTTGTACGATGTCAGGGAATATAAAAAGGGAAGAGGTGCCATTTTCTCGTTTTTGGACAAACTTCTCAGCAAATACAAATAATAGGTGGAGTAACTTGCCTTCACTCATACGCTTTAAGTCAAAAATGGCCATATCGGAATTGTTTTTTACGATATGACGATTCTACATTTTGAGGCATCTGATGGTGATGATCTCTGGGAGACCGGTTTTTCAAAAGTAAGGAAGCGACTAGTCCCACAGATCTATCTTGGGTTACTCCTTAGTGCAACAGGGCTTCCCATTCGCTATAATATCTTGGAGTATAGTATTTGTGATGGGTACTCACTGAGACCATTCATCTAAAAAATCGAGAATGTATTAGGCCTTTACAAACCGGTAGTTCTTGCTGATTCAGGGTTGCTAAACTCAGAGAACATTGATTTTCCGGAATCGGAGGGTTATATGCACATTTTGGCAGACGGGTTATAGAACGAAAAGCGTTCACTAAAGCAACAAATTGGTGTCAAAGCGAAATCAAAGATGCGTGAAATTTTAATCAACTTTATTCAAAATATGTTATATAACTTTAATTTAGACATTATTCCTAAACTTTACAAAGTTTTTGTTAATTTTGTAATCTTGAAAATTAAATAGTTACATATTTTATTTTTTTTTCATTGGTCTGATCAATGATGTTAAATCCTCAATTTGAACGTTTTATTTGCATGTCTATTATTGTTGTGACTTTTGTTGAATGGTAAATTGTAAGGATGCGTTATTGACAAATTGAGATTCATAGAAAACCATAACTAAAAAAATAATTAAATATTATGAAAATAATTCTGTCAACAATTGTAATAATATTTTGTTTTATTGAGCAAGGAAGAACACAAATCCATCCAATTACAATCCACCCAAATCAAAGAGTGGTTTCGTTACAAATGACCACTTCTGAGTATAGGTCCTGGATAACGAATAATGAATTTGACAATAATAATGCTATTAGGCAAGCCATAGTTCAAGATCTTTATCAAAAATTTGATGACAAATTCGATTTTATTTTTTTGATATTGAATGAAACTACGATACCCGCCAATTTTCCATTCAATGGCAAATTAATTGGAACTTCTAATGCCATAACAGGAATAGGTTTACCGATCTCTAATACTGATGCTGCTTACGGCTCTGCAGGAAAGCTTAAAGCAATAATGGCGTTATCAGCTAGGGATTATTTAATGAATGGACCCTCTCTGCATGAGTTAATGCACACTTGGGGCAACTTTGTTATCCATTCGAAAGATTGGAATGGATTTGATGAGTATGATGCAATTCCACATTGGGGATTTACAGGTGGCAGTAATAAGGGGCAACTAGGAGGATTTCAACAAAGCACGCTACAGACCAATATAGGAGGTAATCCACAAAAATACAGTGTAGAATCTTTTGGTGGAATTGCAAATGGAGGAAATTCTGTTCCTTATACAAACCTGGAATTATATTTAATGGGCTTGATCCCATTAAATGAAGTTTCCAATTTTGATGTTTTTCAAGGCCTGACTCAAGTTACAGATGCAGGCACTAATATTGAATTTATTGCATCAACAAGAGTCACATACGATAATTCTAAAATATTGGCAAATGGTGGAGGACCTCGCAATCCATCAATCACTACATCTCAAAGGAACTTTAGGTTATTAGTCGTCGTACTAACCCCTACTCCACTTACTTCAGCTGAATGGAATTCTATTGATGATCAATCTGAAAAATTCGGTCGTTCATCGAGTGATGGTACTAGTCTCTATAATTTTTGGGAAGCAACGAGAGGTTTAGGTACGTTAGAAACAGGAAATTTGCTTAATGCTGTTAGAGCCTCGCCAACTTTGCCAAAACCAAGAAATTTCAATGCGACTGCCAAAAACAGTCAGGTTTTATTAAATTGGAACTCTCCTATAAAAACTGATCAAACTTTACTGGGATACAATGTTTTCTTGGATGAAAATAGTTCTCCTTTAAATACATCACTCATCACAGATACTACTTACTATAGCCAGATCCCTGGTCAGGAAATAATGTATAATTATAAGTTAAAAGCTATATATCAGCAGGGGGCATCCGACAGTGCATTTTGTACGTTTAGAAATGTGAATTTTCCCCTTTGCACTGATTCGCTTGCTCTTGTTTCACTCTACAACAAATGTAATGGGGCAAAATGGACTAAAAAAAGTAATTGGTTAGCAGGACCACTCAAAACGTGGCAAGGGGTAAAGGTTGAAAATGATCGAGTGGTTGAGTTAAACTTAGGAGACGATAATAATTCCGTTGGTTTGATGGGATCAATTATTCCCGAACTATCAAATTTAACTATGATTAAAGTGTTGAATTTGTGCAATAATCAACTTGTTGGAACCTTACCAGCGAGTTGGTCTTCGTTTGCTAATCTGCACGATTTAAATCTTAATAATAATCAGATTACTGGTTCACTTCCAGAAAGTTGGACAACATTGTTGAATTTAGAAAATTTGAATCTATATCATAATCAATTAACTGGTTCATTACCAAAAGCTTGGTCATCATTGGTGAATTTAACGCATCTTATACTTGGTGCTAATCAATTTACTGGTTCATTACCAGATAATTGGTCAACTTTAGTTAATTTGCAAAGTTTAAATCTAAATTATAATTTAATTTCTGGGACACTCCCTGTAAGTTGGAATTCTATGTTGAATATGCTAGATTTATGGATTCAATACAATCAGCTTACAGGAAACCTACCAGAGAGTTGGTCCACTTTGGTGAATTTGCAAACCTTCGCTCTAAGTAACAATCAAATTACTGGAAATCTACCAGAGAGTTGGAGTTCTTTAAAGAATCTGAAATATCTCGATCTTGGAGTAAATCATCTTACAGGATCTCTACCCGAAAGTTGGTCTTCTCTTGTTAACCTGGAGTCATTAGCACTTGGTTGGAATCTGTTTAATGGTCCTCTACCTAAAAATTGGTCACAATTAAAGAGATTGAAGTGGGCACAATTTTATGGTAATAAACTTTCAGGCACATTACCCGAAAGTTGGTCAAGTTTACCTAATTTGGAGACACTAGATTTACAGGTAAACCAACTAACTGGCAATCTTCCTGATAGTTGGTCAACGCTTTCGAATAAAATGAAATGGTTAGGTCTTTCTGATAATAATTTTTCCGGAAATCTGCCTGATAGTTGGTCAGCCTTAGTAAATTTGGAAGTCTTGACTTTTTATAATAATCAGTTATCAGGCATTTTACCAGATAGTTGGTCTGCATTAGTGAAATTGCAATTTTTAGATTTAGCCAACAATCAATTTTCAGGCTTACCAGTTTTGTCAACACTAATAAATCTTTCCGATTTCAGCGTTCAACACAATTTACTTGATTTCGGGGATATTGAACCTAATATTGGAGTTATAAAAGGTTCATTTATATATAATGAACAGGCTGCAGTTGGAATTGCTAGAACATTAGGATTAGCAGTTGGTGATGAATTTAAAGCATCTGTTAGTGTGGGTGGTCAAAGCAATAAATATCAATGGTATAAAAGGGATTTTTTTTTTGAGACTCCAATAACAGGAGCTACAGGATTTGAATATGTGATTCCCTCTGTGACTACTTTCGATGCAGGAATATATTACTGCCGAATTACCAATTCTGTAGCTACTCAACTTATATTATCGAGTAATCCTATTACCCTTCAAATAAGCAATAGAGTTCCAATTGCTAATGCAGGATCGGATCAACAAGTGAATGAAAATACAATCGTCACATTGGATGGATCGGTTTCTACCGATGGTGATGGCAATACTTTGACCTATAAATGGTCTGCTCCGTCAGGAATTAA
>TBL_comb47_HYPODRAFT_10002795_pt1 | contig 21254 bp, 21 predicted proteins | sample TroBogypolimnion_40_FD_10682 | JGI IMG/M metagenome (IMG submission 10682) | reverse complement strand
CTGTACAGCGACATGCTGCCACAACTGGTACACGACGAAGTTATGAAAGTTCTCGAAAGTCCTGTGGGACAAAACGCCAAAGAACTTGCAGATGCACTGCATCGTCACACCATGACAAACGGTGCCAACTGTCTTGAGACCATTCACAAAATGGGCTTGCTAAAGAAAGTCAACACCAATCAAGTCATCATTACACCCAACGCCAAGTCAAATGTACGTTTAGATGAACTCAACAACATCTTGAACCAAATGAACCAAGGCGAAGAAGCTATCAAGAAGATGGCCGAACTTGACAAGAACGCAGGCATGAGCAACAAACGCCGTGAAGGTCGCGAAGTTGGGCAAAATCCTGCAAGCCGTAGCACCGCAGCAGAACCCGGTACTGCAACAATAGGTGATGTGTTGACGGATGAGCAACTAGCTGCTCAACGTGTGGCACAGGCCGCCAAAATGAAACTGGATGCTCAAGCAATGTTGGCCGAGGCGGCACGCCTTGAAGCCGAAGCTGCTGAGTTCGCACCTGCAAAACCTGCTGCCAATGCCACAAGAAAAACCACAAAAGCCAAAGCCACCGCGAAAAAGCAAACGGCTTAAATTGCTTATCTCCGAGCGAGATAAATGGAAACAGATACTGAAGCAGGTGGATACTCCCGAAGCTCCAATATCTGTTATCCAAAGGATCGAAGTAGAACTCATTGATGGCACTATAGTTGACATCAATGTATCTGACTTACTGGCCGAAGGCTACGAGCCCGGCGAGCTAGAAGACATGATCAATGAGCGTCTTGAGGCAAACGATCACATCATTGCCGGAGCAGACTTTTACATCAATGCTGACCATGTTGCCAATACTGTGCAACCTATTACAGACCGTATACTGAGAAAAATATGACGATCAATGCCCTATTTGCTGCCGACCAGTTCGGCGGCATGGGCCTAAATGGCAGCTTGCCATGGCCCCATAACTCTAGTGACCTTAAACAGTTTAAACGTTTAACAGACGGACAAGTTGTTGTCATGGGACGACGTAGCTGGGATGATCCCAAGTTGCCCAAACCCCTAGCGGGTCGTACTGTGTACGTTGCAACCACACGTCCGGTGCAACATGCCACACCTATCGCAGGCGATATTAGAACTGCTGTGCAGGCTGTGCAGGCACAACATCCAAACCAAACTGTTTGGGTAGTGGGCGGTGCAGAGATTTTGGAACAATGCCAAGACCTATACGACAGAATATACTTGACACACATCAAGGGTGTGTATAAAATAGATACTAAGATCAACTTAAAATCAATGCTGAGCGGGTATCGCATGGTAAGTGCCAGCGCTGCGCCATCAGACAACTGCACATTTACTGTATATGAGAGCATATTTAAACGCACTACAACAGGTTCTTGATCATGGAACCACTAAGCAAGATAGAACGGGCACTGGAACTATTAGCCTGTTTGGTATGCAACAACGATACAATCTTGCAGATGCCTTTCCAGCGGTTACGACTAAACGGTTAGCCTGGCGTAGTGTAGTATCAGAGTTGCTGTGGTTCATTGAAGGTTCAGGAGATGAAAAGCGGCTGCGAGAGATTTTATATGGTAGCGCCGAGTCTAGTAAGACAACTATCTGGACTGCCAATGCCACAGCATCCTATTGGCAACCTAAGTCTAAGTTTGCGGGTGACCTAGGTCGTGTCTACGGAGTACAGTGGCGTCATTGGCGCACGCCTGTGGTACACAAGCAAGAAACATTCCGTGATGACTTTGGCAATCACTATGATCGTCAAGGACATGTACACTTCCGAGAAACAGATCAGTTGTTGAATCTGATCGACGGCATCAAGAACGATCCCAACGGACGTAGACACATACTAAGCGCCTGGAACCCGGGCGAGCTGGATCAAATGGCTTTACCGCCTTGCCACGTAATGGCACAGTTTAACGTAACTGAGGGTCGACTCAGTTGCATGATGTTTCAGCGTAGTTGCGACATGTTTCTGGGAGTACCTTTTAACATCGCAAGCTATTCGTTGCTTACGCACCTTATAGCGCAAGTGTGCCATTTAGAGGTCGGAGAGTTCGTTCACGTACTAGGCGATGCACACATCTATCTAAACCATGTAGAGCAGGTCAAGGAACAATTGAAGCGTGAACCATTTCCTGCCCCGCAACTATGGCTGAATCCCGACATTACAGACATCACCAAATTCACAATGGCGGATATTAAACTGGTAGACTATCAAAGTCACGACACAATTCGGGCTGACATGGCAGTATGATTGCAGTCTTAACTGACCCTGGAGTTGGTGGTACATTCCTAACATGGACAATACATTATTTGTCCGGACACGACACTTACTATTCAGCTAGCGAGCAGCAATTTGTTCCCTTGATCAACAATCCAGTTGGACAACACAATGCACACAAGTTTAAACCCAACCAGCCACTTAATGCCGAGTCGGCTCGTGCTACGCTAGACAAACTATGTGCTCAACCTAGCAAATCATTTCATACCATATATTTTCACAATTTTCATGATGACACGGACTTTGAGTCTGTAGTACAGCTAACAGAGTCGGCGGCAAATAAACTTGTAGTATTGGCGTTAACAAAATCCAATTTGTTGTATCATGTTAAATTTAATAGGCGCAGTCAAGTAAGAAGCAGCTTTGTTAGTCCCAACGAGCTTGTAACAGGTGCTGACGAACAATATCAAGATCTATTAGAGCATTTTTTTAAACACAGCCAAGATCAATACGGGCTAGGTGCAGACAGTCCTGTTTGGGAACATCGAGAATTTTTGGCCTTGTCACTGAATCACTACAACCAGTTATCAATAGTAGACTATGTTGATCGCACAAGGGCGCACTACTTTTTGGACAGTACCGAGCTGTTCAATAGATTTGATTGCACAGTGGCACAGCTTTTTGATTACCTAGAGTTAGAAATTGATCAGTCCCGTTGGCCAAATTGGTTATCTGTTTATCAAAATTGGCAACAACTGCATGTAAACAGTCTGCAATTTATGTTATACTTTGACAGTATTGTTGAAGCCATTGTCAACAATCACTATATGGATTTGACTAGGTTCAAATTAGATCTTGTGCAAGAGGCAGCAATACAAAGGGAACTTTTGTATAAACACAATTTGGCATTGAAAATGTGGCGGCTTGAGAAATTTGTCGATACCCAACAATTACATAACTTACTAGAAGAGAACATTTATCACAAATTATGAGATTTATTGTAACAGGTGGCGCCGGCTTTATTGGGCACAATGTGGTACGCATGTTGGAAGAACAAGGGCATGAGTGCCTTGTAATTGACAGTACCACCAACTACGGTTTTGTACACAAGGCCGAAGTTGAATACTTGATCAACGAGCGCAAGCGCCGTATGCGGGCAACTGTGCATCATTTGGATCTACGTGACCATCGCGACATTGAAAACTTTTTCAAGACCTTTGCATTGAACTGTGATGGTGTTGTACACCTTGCCAGCTTTCCAAGACAAAAGGTAGTAGAAAAGAATCCCATCTGGGGTGCAGATGTCATGGGCAGCGCTCTAATCAACTTGTTGGAACTTAGTCGTCAATTTGGTGTCAAGCGTTTTACCTACATCAGTAGCAGCATGGTGTATGGTGACTTTGCCAGTGGCGTCGCAGAAGATGCTACATGTGCTCCACAGGGACAATACGGCATTATGAAACTCATGGGAGAACAACTTGTCAAAGATTATTCCAGACGTAATTGTTTTGATTATACTGTTATACGTCCAAGTGCTGTATATGGAGAACTGGACGTTGAGGATCGAGTGGTTAGCAAATTTATTCTCGCTGCTCTGCGGGGAGAAACGCTGCGTGTTAACGGTGCCGATGAATGCTTAGACTTCACACACGTTGACGATACAGCTAGAGGTATTGTACAGGCTATCCTAAGTACGGCGGCTGCGAACAACACCTACAACATCACACGTGGACAAGCACACAGTCTACAGAGTGCTGCACAAATGGCCACTATTATCACAGGACAGGGTCGGCTAGAACTACGTGATCGCGACATGAGCTTCCCCTCACGCGGTGCATTGAATATAAGTGCTGCCAAACGAGACTTTGGTTACAATCCCACCATCAACATTGATGATGGCTTTAGATGCTATGCCAATTGGTTCAAAGACAGCGCCTATTGGAAACTGAAACTATGATTCCTTTCTTCGGTATCAAACGACAGTATCTAGAACTCAGGGATGAGATGCTGGATGCTGCTGATGCCGTTTATCTAAGTGGCACCGTATTAGACGGAGAGCATACTGCTCGTTTTGAACGAGCCATAGCACAGCTTTGCGACCGCAAACATGCCATTAGTGTCAACAGTGGCACTATGGGTTTACTGTTTGCTCTGCAGGCACGTGATCCCGAACGTGACGTGCGAGGCATCCTAATACCAGCGATTAGTTTTGTTGCTACGCTCAATACAGCCATCCTTACGGACGAGTTTGTAGCAGTTTGCGACGTTAATCCTGCAGGTTTGTTGGACTTAGACAGCCTTAGACAGCCGCTACACGACACGGTGGATACAGTCATGTATGTGAACCTGTTCGGCAACACCATAGACTACGATCGTTTTAGAGTTACAACCGAATTCTTCAACGACGACATGTTCATTATTGAAGATGCTGCACAGAGTTTTGGTGCTAGTTATCGAGGTATCCCTAGTGGTAAGATGGGCAACGTCAGTGTGTTGAGTTTTGATCCCACAAAGAATTTGAACAACTATGGTTCGGGTGGCATGGTGTTAACCGATGACGACTACATTGCCGAAAGTATCCGCAACTTCAAGGACAATGGCAAGCCCAGTGGACATGAAATGGTTGGAACCAACAACAAGATGAGTGAAGTTGACTGTGCTCAAATGTTGATCAAGCTCAAGTACTTTGATGATTGGCAAGAGCGTAGGAATGCCATTGCCATCTACTACCAACAACAGTTCGGCGAGTTTGTAGATATTCCCTTGACCACAGAAGGCACAGTACATGCTTGGAGCAAGTTTGCATTCCGTACACACAATCGCAGCAAACTACGTGACTGGCTATATCAAGCAAAGATTGAAACTAAAATACACTATGAACGTGCCTTGTATGATGAGGTCTTGGGAGTGGGATTACTAGATCCTGTGCAGGGTACGCATTGGGAGGCGCATCAGTTCTGTAAAGAGTCTATGAGCTTGCCCATCTATCCCGAGCTTACTGATGCCGAAGTCGAGCACATTGCTGCTGGTGTACGCAACTACTTTATACGTTAATTTGAAACTACCCACGGATCGTTTATGACCGGGGTACCATTCTTACGCAGCATAAAGTTACCACCGTGTAGATCCAAGTCCCAACCCTTTTTACGAGCAATCTGAGTCAACTCGTGAATAGTTTTGGTCAAGCGTTCAAAGCCTTTTTCGCCCAAGAGTTTCAATAGTTGTTGTCGTTCATTTTTACCAGTAACATTATGATATCTTTCAAGAGCGTATTTAAAGTCATGGTAACCAAACCCACGAGCCAAATCATCTAAGGTGCCACCTATTCTTCCAGAGTTGTACAACTGCTCGGTACGTATCATCAAATAGCGATGTTGCTTTTTAGTTTCGGGGTCTTGCCAAAGAAATGATTCGTGTGCATAAATTCTTGGTAGGTAGGGATTGTCTTGATGTTTGCTGCAAAAGTCAGCCCACACAAAGAACATTTTATGATCACGACTAAAGCCCTTTTTGCCCTGTGTTCCAAAAATCTTTAGTACAAATCCAGTGCCAGGCTCAATAAAAGCCGTTTGATCAACACCCGATCCTAGATATTTGTAGCCTTTTTTCTTAAGTGCTTTAACGATACCTTCGTCTGTATCGCTCCACTCGTCGACTGTTTCTTCGTCTAGGCTTTCTGTTATGATTTCATTTATACGCATCTAGTATTTAGCATCATAGCGGGCTCGTAGCCAAGACCATTCAAAGCTGAGTTGTAGCTGTGCAGGATCACCCCCAACTTCTTCATAGTACTCAACTGCATCTCTAGCACCGTCCAAGCAATAGTTGCTGTAGTTACCTTGTGCTTGAGTAAGCCAAGTATTAAGTCTATGCTCAGTTTCCAGTGTGGGCTGTGTCGCCATAAACAAGCGTAGTTTAAGTACTTCACGGAATGCTGTGCGCCAAGTGGTCCAAGCATCCTGATTGAAGTGCGCTGTACCCGACAATACAGGCACTGACTCATGTGGTTGGCTCAGTGTAAAGTCAATGCCCGGCGTGTTATTCTCAAGTACCAAGCGTTTGTTATAGGCAATCATGCCCATGTGTCCGTACTCTAATCCGTTGACAGGATTACGAGCATTAAAGATATAATGCTTGGGTCCTTGCCAATAGTCGGGTTGCCAGTGCCAATCAAATTCGCTGCCCAATACTTCTAGTTTGGCAAACACAGTAAGGAACCAATCAGTTGTACTTGCTTGTGCTGCGGCTTGATATGCTGCTACACGGCCATCGACACCACGTATCCATTTTACCTCGCGGTTGCTTTGATAACAGGCATTCTCGTACCAACGTTCCTCATCAGGCTCGCCATTGCTGATGTACACAATGTCCAAGTCCGGCGTGTGACGCACGTTGCGAGTTTTGGTTGCATCAAGGTAAGGGTAGTCGTACACCTGTGTTTTGATATACTGTTTAATATCACGCGGGATTAGACTTGTGCTCCGATCCAAACTAAGGTCACGTGCAACTCGATCTTTTTCTGTCCACAAGCAGGTATTGAAGTTGCCCATGCTGGCTAGGTTACGGTCGTTGGTAAACATGGTATAGGGCGTTGTAAATGTATGTGCCTTGATTGCCTCTATTAGATTATCACCTGTATAGTGTACCGCTGGCACACTCCAGCGTTCTACACGACAATCTGTTATGTAGTTGATAACATTGAACCAATCCAACAGTTCCAGTTCAACCATCTGTGTTTTAAATGAGGGAACATGTATGTAGAATGTGTCACCACGTAGCTCTGCACCAGTTTTACCAAAAACGCCACCATTAGCAAAACAATGTATCATTTCACGTTGCTCTTTGGGCGGGTGCCAAGTAAAGTCAAAAAAGTTGTAGTCGCATATACTGCTGATTACCCACACAAATTCTGTAGTGGCCATGTTGGCAATGCGCCTCATCACATTCAAATGGTCACTGACATAGCGTGTGCGTTTGATGTCGGGAAATTCTTGTTGCAGTAGTTGAAACTGATCTTCACTTTCGGGATTTAAAAAGTCCATGTAGAAGATCTGTGTGGCATTGGCCAGTATCTTTTGTTCAGTCTCGTACTTGATGCCTGCTGTACCACGATACACCGGTCCGCCATCACGTTGGTGTTGACTGGGAAAGCGATATTCATATGCGGGTTCAAATGGATCAGGGTGCCAACTAAAGTCAAACTCGCTGGTGTCTATGCCTGCAGGCACAGTCCATCGTGACATGTCGGCCAGTGCAGTGACACGTTGGCTGGATACAAATTTGATTCCTGCTGTGCCTGGATATACTGGACCGCCAGCATTTCGCCACTGAGTACCAAAGTGATATTCGTAGTTGGGCTCCACGGGATTGGGATGCCAACTGTAGTCAAATTCACTATCATCAATATTGGAAGGTATAATCCAATGTGCTGTGTTAGAGCAAGCCACTGCTGTTTGATCTGTAACCAACTTGACACCTGCTGTGCCTGAATAAACCGGACCACCGGCGGGTTGGTGTTGAGTTGGGAAATGATATTCATATGCGGGCTCGTGTGCATTTGGATGCCAGCTGAAATCAAACTGTGCTGTATCTATGTTGTTGGGTATTTGCCATTGGGTCATGTTAGGCATGCGTTTGACTTTTTGCTCGTTACGAAAGTTCCATACAAGATTCTGCACTGTCAATTTGTTTGCCAGGTACACTCCTCCGTCAGGTTGCCACTGGCTGGGATACACATAAATGTGGTTGGCTTCCCAAGGCACAGGCACTATATCAAAATCAAAATTGGCGTAATCGTTGCCCCCATAAATATACCAGTAGTGCGAAGTTTTAGATTGCGCCGCAGCATCATCTAAACTTGCAGCTGGTTTTTCAAAAGCAAACAGATTGGGCTTGTTGCCCCAATAAAACACATCAAACATGTATAATATCCATAGTCATTACGAGACGATTTTTCACGCCTTATCTAGTATTGTAACACATCGCAGGCTAATTTATCTACACCCATATGGGTCAACACAGCCAGAAAATATAGAGGGAATATCAGACAATCTGGACGAAATAAACCAACAATTACTAACCATGAATCGACATGCCGAAGTCAAAGACGGCCCACTTTTTGTATTTTATGATCAAGAACCCATATATGGGGGAAATTTTAATCACCGCTTGCTTGAACATTTGCTCTACGAGACAAAAAATAAAAGAAATCGTGGTCCTTTCATACTGGTAACAACTGAGAAAAACAGTGATCCTTTGGACGATATAAAAAGGCGCTATGCGTGGCCTACGGTGTACTACTTTCATCATGCGTTTGCTGCACATGATTGGTTCAGGGGATATCGTTATGATGCAAGATTATTACCTCCAAAAAATCGTACTATAAAAAAGAAATATATCACATTTAATCGTTTGACAAGTCACAGCAGAGTGTATCGTAGTTTGCTAATAAATGAACTGGCCAAACACAACATTTTGAATCAAGGATACGTAAGCTATAATGATGTTTGTCCTGAAAATGATCAAAACTATATCTATAATCTAACTGCTGCAAGAGATGCTGGCCTAATAGATACTGTACTAATGACTCAAGCTATTGACAATATATCTCAAATTGATCTTCCTTTACGAATAGATTATAAAAATCATGCCATGATTCCCAATCATAGTTTTATTCTAAGTGCTGTAGAACAAACACAAGAAAGTTTTTGTTATCTAGTTACTGAAACTTGTTACTGGGAACGCAAATGCCATTTAACAGAAAAAATATTCAAACCCATTGTTAGTCGCATGCCTTTTGTACTGGTAGGCCCGGCACACAATTTAAAATATCTGCGCGAGTACGGATTCAAAACATTTAGTCCCTGGATCGATGAAAGTTACGATGCAATTGAAGATCCCGTTGAACGTATGCAGGCAATTGGTGCTGTTATGAAAACTATATGTAGCTACAGTGAGTCTCAGTTACAGGACATGCTTGAAGACATGACTCTGGTGCTGGAACACAATTATCAACGATTCTATAGTAATGAGTTTTTGGATCACTGCTGGCAAGAACTTGTCAACAATCTAGCACTGGCAGTTAACGAAGCCGAACTCGAGTCCAGACTCTTTCATGAGCATAGTAAAGAATACTCTTAGTCAATAGCTCAACTCCGCCAATGGCGGCTGCAAAGTTCACATTGCCTGTGATGAGCCAACTCAGCACAAAAGTATCAATAGTGCCCAAAGTACGCCAACTCAGTGCTTTGACTATGCTACGTACATGACTGTCGCCCTGTTTGATCAATTGTTTAGCAACACCATCAATCCAATGTGCAGTCCAATCAGTGATGCGGTAGGTGTATTTGGCGGGTGGCACAAACACACGATTGGTATCCTCAAAACGACCTGCATGTATGGTGTCCATCCAGATAACTATGTCTGCTGCATAAATGGCACGTAGTTCTTCTGTGGGACACACAAAGTCACAGATGACAAAATCTGTCTCACACTCCTTGCTCAAATCACGCATACGCTCAACTTGGCGTCGCCGTCCTGCATCGCTAAAGTCCCAATCGTTGTACATGGCACGTACTGTATCAGCATTGTACCATTGCACAGTGTGAGTAAACATCAAGCGTTTGACCAGCTCTTGTGCAAATGTTGTTTTACCTGCGCCTGGCAGGCCCATAATTAAAATTCGTGTTGTCATGATACCACCTTTACTTTATACAAGCGTTCAAACCTATCTGCGTCTTTACGGTCGTTAACCATGGGCTCGCCTTTTACATTGAGACTGGTGTTGAGCAGCATGGGACAACCTGAGTAGACATACCAACGCTCTAAGAGCTCGCGTATTCCGCTTCCATCCTTAGGAACAGTCTGTACCCTACTAGTACCGTCAACATGAACGATAGCAGGAAATAGGTCAGCACGCCGACAACGAGCGACTGACTGCATATACCTACTGTTATGCCAACCGCGAGGCATATCAAAGTAAGTATCAGCCAACTCCTCCAAAATAACTGGCGCAAAGGGTCTGAATTGTTGTCTCTGTTTAATTGCATTTACAAGTTCCTTTATATCTGTTCCACGTGGATCTGCCAGTAGACTTCTATTTCCTAGTGCTCGTGGTCCGAATTCTGCACGACCGCTAGCCACGCCAACAATCCTATCAGCAACAAGGCAATCCAGGGCAGCATAAACAGGGTAAGCACCAGGTATATCATGGCCCAGAAAAGCATCTGTCCAATTAACACGATGACCGTAAGCAAGGGCGGCAGCGCCCAAACTAGAACCAGCATCACCAGGGCAAGGCATAATCCATATATCATCAAAGTAGTTTCCTATTCTTGCATTAGCGGTGCAGTTAAGGGCCACACCTCCCATGTATACCAAATTCTTGCTCCACTTGAACTTGCGAGCACGAGTCATGATGTTCAAGATCAAATCCTCTGTTACTGCCTGTGCGCTGGCTGCCATGTCGGCCGTGTCAAATACATCAAAGAATTCATCGTGCAGGCCAAGATGTAGATTCTGTTTGAATGTAACTGCATACTCGTGTCCAACTATTCTGTTTCGCATGGCTGCACTGATAACATCCTTGCCGTATGCTGCCATGCCCATTGTGATGTATTCATCTTCGTTGGGTTTGAGTCCAATCTTTTGTGTAATGGCACTGTAGAACAAGCCGATGCTGTGCGGGTACTTTTGACTCCATAGTTTGGTATAGCGAGCACGATGATCAACATACTCTGCACCCCAGATGCTGACAGTATCCCATTCGCCAATGGCATCAATTACAACTACAGCAGCACGATCAAACTTGCTGGTCTGAAAACCTGCTGCTGCATGACTTAGATGATGACTGTAATTTTTAATTGTTTTGTTCTTGATTCTGTTATAACCAAGTTGCTGTTCAAGTATTTGCCGTGTGGTGACTTTGTTCCACTCAACACCTTCGCCGCTGTAGGCTCTGCGTAGTTGTTTAAGCCAAGGACGTTCATAGTAGGCAATAGTATCAACCTGTGACATGTCAATCTCGTTGAGTAATTCTAACGAGATGTTGGCATCATTCTTTTGTTTGCTGTAACGTTCACTGTGGCCTGCAAACAGTATGTTGCCATAACGGTCTAATACTGTTGCTGCTGCATCATGAAAGCCAGCTGAGATTCCCAATGTGTTCATATATTCGATTTGCCACTATTTGATGGCCTTGTTCTAGAAAATGTCCGCCTGCGCCTTGGGCACAACCATAAGTCCATTCCATCATGCCCGATTCGTTAAAACCTAAAAACTGCTCTGTGTCTACCTGTTCAAAATACTTTTGGTGTCCTTCAAACAGGCGTTTCTTGTAGTATTCATTTTGCACAATATTCAACATGATGTAGCGTATGCCACGAGATTTGAAATAGCTCTGCAATAAGATTACCTGTTGTATAAATTTACGGTGTATAGCATCACTGTTGTGATAGCGACTAACATAATCCACTAGATCATTGCGCCAAGTACAACCATCTTGTTTAAACAGATTACCCTGATATCCGGGCCATACATCATAGTAGCCAAACTCATCTGCATGTTCACTACGTCCAATGTTGCTCCATCCAACTACAACTAGATCTGCTGTGTCAAAAGTCAAGTAGTCCAGCGTCTTGCGTAGAATCTTATCATTACTGGCACTAGGCTGTCCCAAATTGAGCAGCTCGTAATTGAGTCGATTTGCTAACTGTTGTGGCCAGGCACTGGTGCGGTCTGCAAGTTCCTCACCATAGGTAAAGCTGTCGCCAACTGTAACTAATTTCATTTGTAAATAAACGGATCACGCTTGCGTAGTTCTTTGAGTTTTTTACGATAACGATATTCCAACATGATTCTGTTGTAGAGATTTTTTAACCAGTTCATTGAATTTTTCCTTCATTAATTGGGCAGCATCTTGATGTGCAAGTTCCAGAGGATGTGTTGTGCCTATAGGGTATTTATTTTCCATGGCCCACTGGTAAAAACCTCTTCGTTCCCGAGTTTCATTTACTTCGGTACCGGCGGGAAACCAAAACCATTTAGTAAGATCAATTTGCTGTATCAAACTGTTGATTGTACTGTCTGCATGATCGATTGAGTAATTGTACATTATACTATTGTCGGCGCAAGTAAACATATAGGGAATGTTTTTTACTTTGAGATAGTTCTGCAGGTAAACAATTTCTTTAAGACTCGAATAAATCTCCCAGTATTCTGTAGAACCCACGTGTGCGTAGAATGTTCGAGCAAAATCTGCAACACCAGTCTTTTTTGCCCTGGCGATTGTATCAAGCTGGGCATCCAGAATAGCTTTATCCTTGGTAACAAATTCTCGTTCAATTTCTTTAGCATCTTGTTTAATAGTCCAAGCATTGATACTGTACCAAGGGCTTTTACGCTGATATGTATCGTAGGCAAATCTAAATTCGTAACGGCCAGGAAAGGTCCACGATACAATTACACCATCTACTACGTCCTGTTCACACCGTTCTATTGTAGTACGTGCAATAGCATCGTTGCCAAATCCAGGCCAGGCAACACATTCGTCTGCACCTAGTAGTGCTGTAAATGTGTTTTCAGGGCTGGCTAGTTCACTGCCATACACAAAGCTATCACCTGCTGCTATAATCATATCCGGGCTTTAAACGTTGGATTTGTTGTTGCTGGTAGTCGGCATCGGTGTAGGTATATAGATAGTCCGCACTAGCGGTACCGGCGCAAATTTTACTGATATTGAGATATCGACTGAGCGTTTGGGTAATTGTTTGGAAGTCAGTAGTTCCAAAACTCTCTTGAAGCTGAACTTGGGCGACGGGGTGATAGCCGAAATTGAATTCAGCATCTCGTGTAGAAATTCCGTTTCGCTCAAGCCAAACTTTAAAACCGTCGATTTCCTTGTCATGCCACGGATGAGGTCCACCATAGACGATATCCTGTGCCCACTCGATATCAAACTCGCCCGAGTAGTAACGTAGATGTGTGATAGCTTCACAAGTCGCTGTGTCCAAGTCACGCCCACCTTCATCTCTATAGACCTCAAATAGCGTCTTTCCAATCTGTGTCCAATGAAGGAATACTTGTCCGAGCGTGCGATCAAACGCAGTTTCCGTGAAAGTCTTTTTAAGGTGTTGAGGGAAATCATATCGTGGTGCATTCAAGAATGTTGTAATTTGACTGGGACGTACCCACTCTGGCTGTGTTGCTTTTTTGCGCTGACTCAACATCAAGCTCTCTGCTTCGTGACACAGGTTGTTTAGTTGTCTAATGGCATACTTGGTTTCATAGTCTGCTCGTCGGTAGTAGTCACTTAATTCCCACACAGTACCTTGTAAGCGTTCAAAGTGATTATGTAGCTTGTTCATCACACTTTGATTGGGATTCAGGCCGGTGCGTAGTACATCAGGATAGTAAGTCTCGTAGATGTGATAATCGTCGGGATCAAAGAAACGATTGATTTGGTTACGTGCCAGTGTTAGCTCGCGACAGATGTAATCCAAGTCACGTAGCGTGTCGGGGAAACCTAAAAAGCAAAAGTTCTTTTCAAGGTACAGATTGCGTTTCAGTATATCCTGCAATGCACTATACCAAAGGTCGCCAAGCTCAGTATCATCTACTGCGATAACATAGTCCAGCGTGTCCTTTTTGTCTAAGGGGTTTTGTAATGTGACCGTAACTTTATTCAATGCTCATCCACCATTTGAGTACTTCCGGACGCTGTGCCAATATGTCAGTCATAGTAATGCTTTGTGTACGGATTTGTTCTAATTTTAACACACGAGCTTTGCCGCGAGCAATGGCTTTTGGATATTCGTCAGGCCATTGTTCTTGAAATGTGGGTCTAGTTTTTAGCTGGACTAAGATATCCTTTAACGGGCCGGTGACGCCGGCAGTGATTGTTTCATCTACCCAAGGATCTAACAGTTCTCTGGGCAGGGCTAAAGGTGACATAACTATGTCCGGGCTAAAACTAAAAATTACTTTTGCAAGAACCTCGACTCCCATTTCTTCTGCGAGTCGTTGGATGTTTGTGACTTCGAACATTCCAGGTAGTGTGAGTGTAAAGTCGATTCTCCATTGGCGGCTGTTAGTTCTGCTCGCAACTCCTCTACGGAAGTTCTCAAGCCACCGATGGTACTCAAGGCCTGTTCTAATATACTCGCCAATTGCTCCTGTTCCGTCAAGACTCGCACAGACTTGAAAGTCGCGCACATGGGCAAGGATATCTTTATAAAGATCAATACCACGATAACTAACGCGGGAAAGGTTAGTATTATATCGAGCATAAACACGTGGACCATCTCCTAGTTCAATGATGCGCTGCATATAGCGCCAGTGTTGTTCGTACATTAAGGGTTCACCTCCGACCCAGTATACTTCTTCAACACGATGTTCTTCAACGGCCTTTGAAAATTCGGCTTCTATTTGACTTTCTTGAAACTGTTCAATTTGCTTCTTGACATCAGGTTGCATCCAGTTGTTTTTTGGATCATGCCAGTTGATCATTTCATGCTGACGTTGCTCGCTCTCCCAACTGCTGGATAACATATCTCCGCATGTTCGACATTTAAAGTTACAGAGATTGCTGAATCGATAATCCCAACTAACTGGTTGCAGGTTAGTGCGTCCATCTGCATCAGTGTTTGCCATTGCATATTCATACTTATGCCCAAACAAGTGGTCAAAATATGTACGGTAAACGCTAGTATTGAGTAGCTTGTCATTACATACTTCGCACTCTGGTAAAGTTTCTCCCACCATCATTCGTCTGCGTACACTACGCATGTGGTCACCGTTCCAATGTTCGTCCAGGGTGATAGGTATATACCGGCCAGAACCAGCGCTGGTGTCGATATACTGTTGAAAATTTTGTGCGGGCTCGCGACTGGCGCAGCACATACGGCGCTCAGTTTGTGGACTTAGGTATGTATGAGTCCAAGGAGCCATACATAATGTGGCTGTTTTATTCATAGCCCATTGCTCCGGCTATTTCTGGATGTGTATCCCGGAAGTTTTGTTTACGATATGCATCTGTCTGTTTCATTTTACGCAAGAACTCTGTGCCATCGCTGCCCGGTCCGTTTTCAATAAAGCGTATGATGTTGTCAATTTCTTGTTGATACCGGTCTGTAGTCCAGAAGGTGGCCTTTAGTTTGCTCAACACCAGCTCACGTGCAGCAGGCGTCATGTACTGTATGCCCATATGGTTGGGACTGTGTAACATGTTAAAATAGATGCTGCCAAAGCCCTTTGTGTCTGCCCAGTCAAGTAGTTCATCAAGATAATAGACATTCTGTATGTTGATGGTAAAGCAAAGTTGTGTGGTGATGTTGGGCGTATCAACTGCTTTGGCAAAGTGTGTATCATCAATGATCTTGTTTGCTTGATCCCAATCAGCACCAAAGCGTTCGTATTCAAATCGCTTGTCAACGTTGTCTACGCTGAATGCAATATCAACACGACCAAATTCATTCCACAACCAAGACTTGTCTGTACTATATGGGTCAACGGTGGCATTGGTATTGTAGTGAATATCAATATGCTTGCTATCACCAGTATGTACCGCATGTTTCAATAAGAGCCAATGTTCTTCAATCAACCAAGGCTCACCGCCAGTGAATTCAAAGTACTTGATGTTGGGTAACAAGGCTTTTAGGTTAGCCCAAAAGTCAGGGCTTTCTTCAGGCCAACTGCCTGCTTTGAGCCAAGTATAGGCAATGTGGGACTTCTTGTCTACCCCTTGTGGGAGGTAGGCCATTTCTTCTGTGGCCCACTTGCTACTGCTCCAACTACCACAGATCCTGCATTTAAGGTTGCAGATGTTGCCCAGCTTAAGGTCAATGAACCAGAGTTGATCAGGTGTGTCATTATCCCAGTCAACCTGCTGATATAACTCTTTGAGTCTAACACGGGAGTGAATACGTTTTGAATCCCGCCCCGCGGCTTCTTCTTGCCAACAACGATTACAAGTTTCCGGCTGCTCACCTCTACGAAACTGTTGTCGTAGAGACTGCATATAGTCGCTACGATAGATAGTTTGTAACGTGGTATCACGTAACGAGTACTTCTTTCCACTCGCATCTGTTATCTCCTCTTTTGCTAGACAACAGGGCCTGGCTGTACCCATTGGGCTTGCTTCTATGCTGACCCAGGGCAGCATACATATTGTGCTAGGTAGTGTCATTTTAAATTTGCCAGTTCTGGAAATACTGTCCAAAAATCTTCATTGCGTATACCGTCCAACTTTGCGGTTTCTGCTACAAATTGAGGGAAACGCTCACTAGCATCATTGCCCATAATAAAACTCAACATACTCTTAAACCCGTTTGTGGCACGTTGCAAACTGTCTTGAGGTTCAAGCCAAGCAATGTGTGCTTCGTATGCAGGCTTGATAACTGAGTCCTTAAATTCTTGCGGGAATATGTCGGCACGGTACCATTCGGGACTTTGGCAAATGTTCACATTGAAGTCTTTGGCAGCGATCAATCCTTGCTCTGCCCAGTAGCGATGAAAGTCTAGTACGTGCAGCACATTCATGCTACTGACTGTGGCGCTAACATAAAAGTCCACATGTGGCACTTCCGCCATCATGCGACGACGGTTATCTACTGCCTGTGCCCAGTCTGTGCCCTTACGCATTAGTTCTGCACGTTCGCCCATAGCATCTAGGCTTGCACCAACACTGATATTCTTAAAGTGTTTCCAGTATTCAAGTACGTGTTTGTCTTTGAAGTGCAGTTCACTGAAGTTTGTGTTGTACTGTAAACGTATGTCTGTCTTGCCAGCTTCGATCAACTTCTCTAACATGAAGTAGTGTTCCTTCATGATAAGCGGTTCGCCACCAGCAAAGTAGACCTGCTCTAGGTAAGGGATATGAGGCATCATCTGTGCTATCATATCATCTTCATCGCCTGTGGTATATTCTACACGTGCCATTTCACGTCCAAGAACATCGGGCTTGCGATTGTAGAGTTTTACGTGATCATTATACCAATTGCTACTAAAAATAGGACCGCAACTACGACAGCTAAAGTTACAAAGGTTGCTAAAACGAACGTCCCAATAGCGAATTTTAAAATCAGGATTAGTACCATCTGCCAAAGTTGCATCTACTTCTCCTATGTGATGTCCATAGTTGCGGTTGCTGTCGTTACGCATACTAAAGGCGCCATGCGACTCTTGTTCATAACACTTGGTACATTCTACACAGGGCTTGTCTGCAAGCATGTTGACACGCATGGTTTTGTACTTGTCTTGGTTCCAAACTTCTGCCATGGTGTTTTTACGTAGGTCACCCACAGGATGCCAGTAGTCACTTAGGCAACAAGGATATGCACGTCCATCGGGAAAGGCGTGCATGTGCATCCATGGCAGCATACAGAATGTTTTTGATTCTGTTAGTCGTTGCCACTGTTCATCAGTCAACTGCTCGCGTTCCGCGAAGTAGGGCGCACGAGCATTGTAGTCATAGCCCTTGTTGTAAAACTCTTTGCTCATAGTGTGCGGTACCAATCTGCTAGTGCAGGGAAGGTTGCTGCAAAGTCCTTGCCTCTGCGTTGATCATATTGTGTGTAAAAGTTTTTAAAGTCACGTTGTAGTATTTGCTGTTCCATTGCTTGCTCATGAGGTTGCAATGCAACGTCTACATAATATATTAGTCTTGTCAATTGATTCTTTTCAAAGTCGTGCATTAGGCCAGAGTCTGCCCAGTCCTTGTAGAACCTGCCCAACTTGGCCGCGTACTGGTCACGGATGCTTTCTGGCAACACTGTCAGTGATTGAAAACTTGGAAAGCGTAATATATTTAGCGAGAAATTAATTGCGTCTTTGCCGTACTCAGCTTTCCAATTCATAACCATATCTAAGAAACTATCAAGACTATCTAAGCATAGTGCGTTGATAGTCGACATAACATGGATGCCACGGAACTTTCTGCTGTCAAGTAGTCGCTCTACATTGTTGGCCCAATCATCAAACACTATACCGTCGCGAATGTATTCAGACTGTAGATTCATTGACTCATTGCTGGTATACAAGTCAACTTCAACACCATCAATGCTGGACAACAAACGATCAACATCTACTGCTGTGCCAAGGTTGCTGTTGATGGCCAGGCGTGTTGTGCTGCGACCCCGGTTGTTTTTGAACCAATCAATCAAGCGCCAGGTCTCGGCACTCATCAAAGGCTCGCCGCCAGTAATGCGTAATTCCTTGAGGGTTTGGTGAAGATCTGACTCCCACCACTTGTGAAATGCCACCACGTAAGGGTTAACATCACCAAATTTATACAGTTGACTGCTATCATGGTTGTGAGTAAAATGATTCCTACCATCGGATACCAGGCCGGTATAAGGCCCGATGCGATTAATATCTCGGACCCATGTAGTACTAAACGCAGGGTTGCAATAAGAACAGGCAAACTGACAAGTACGGTCAAAAGCGATTTCCAAGGTTTGGAGGTCAAAGTCTTGGCTACTAGGTGTTCTAAAGGCTCGTTCAAGGTCTTGGTCTGAATATATAACAGTTTTGTACACACGATCGCTGATACTGTCTCGGCCCATGTCTTCAATTTTCCAACAATATTCGCAACCACCGGGGCGCTCGCCTTTTTGCATTTGCTCGCGTTCCATTTTCTTGCGAGTTGTGTTATGTAAAGCCTTGGGATTTTTAGATAAGTCATCGAGGTCAATTTGATGTGGAAGTGGGTGGTGGCAACTGGTGGTTTGGCCTGAGCCTAACCAGATAGTGGCATTATACCATTTGGCCGCACAGAATGATTCACTTTTGATGTCAATCACTCGGCGTCGGTATTCAAGGTCTGTTTCGTTATTGATTTTGGGCATGATATCTGCACTCGTCCCAGAACTCTCGCATCTGTGGGAATGTCTTTAAAAAGTCTGTATGTCTACGGGCATCGTGTTCATTAAAGAAACGATAAAAGTCTGCACGTTGTAGTTTAACATAATCGGCATCCAACTTGCTACCGGCTCTCATCCAATCTATGTCACGGCGCATACGCTGTATCTCGTAGTCTTTGAATCCACGAAATGGTCGGTCTGCTGTTTCTCGATTCAGTTCCATCCAATCTGCTACACGTTCCAGCCGGTCAGCATACACAGGAGGAAGTATCTGTAGACTTTGCCATGTGGGTGTGCGTAGCAAGGGCGTGTCAAACCAAACTCGTTGATATGTTTTGCTATAGAGTATGCGTAGTTCCAGAATCCACTGTAGTAAATTCTGTAGTCCCAGCACACTGAGATTGTTCATTGTGATAATGAATGTCAAACTGTTGCGATTTGGGATACCGTACAAATAACGATGAACATTCTCAAACAGGCGATTATAGACTAGCCCATCACGAATGTATTCGGCCTGATCGTGTATACCTGTATCCAAGCTGACGTACTGCATGAAGTGTTCGATCTGTGTATCGCACAGGCGTTTAACATAGTCGTGATACTTGTCGTACAGTTTAGACTCTACGCTAAAGTTGCTTGTTACATTCAAGTGCAGGTCGGGCTTAGGTAATGCCAACACATAGTCAAAAACTCGATAGGTATTCCGGTCCATGAGCGGCTCACCGCCAGTCATGCGAAAATGTTTCAGTTGAGGATACAGAGTCGGGAACCACTCCCAAAACGCTTCCACATACGGATTGTACTCTCGGGCAGGTATGGGTCGTCTCTGGCCCACAAAATAATCAGGTGAGTTGTGAGGTACGCTAGTAGGAAATGCGCCGTAACGACTGGACTCGTCAGCCCAGCTAGAACTGTACTGAGGACTGCAATAACTGCAACGTAGATTACAAGCACTATTGAAGTTGACTTCAACATAGCTGGGAACCACTTCATCTTCGAGTCCAGTACTGTTTTTAATTGTGGCATAGTGTTCTGCGGCCCAAGGTTCGCCGCTCCTGTAGTGTCTGTCGCTTAGGTTGCCCAAGTCTTCTTGTGTCCAACAATAGTTACATTCGCCGGGACGTTCATTCTTCAGCATGATTACACGCTGCTGTTTCTTGTGCTCAGTGTTGTGTAGTGCGCCAGGATTCGCTTTGAGTGGCTCAACGGGAATTGGGTGCAAGGGTGGATGATAGCAACTGTTGGTCTGTCCTGTGGTAAGGTGTAGGCTAACCTGCTGCCATTTGGCCAAGCACAGTGCTGGACCTAAGTTATCCCTCATAAATTCAGCACTGGCCATGAAGTCACTTTTATCTGTTGTCATAACTGTATTTTTCTAGTAGTGATTTTACTGTATCAAAATCACCTACGATTTGTTCTTTGGGGATTGGATAATGATTCTTTTTGAAGTTAGATGGTAAATCTAATTGTACCACATCTTCATAGTATACAACATAATCCGGATTTGTAAAAGCAAAATCCAAATTTTGTTCATCAATAAAATTATTCAATCGTTCTCGAGTCGTTTCTATTGGAAGATACTGTTTGTAATCATCCCAATCAGCTGAGTGCTTGACCATACTAGCCGATGTCTGTGCTTGAAAAACGCACCAGCTGATATACTGTGCCACTTTGTCTCTTCGTCTTAGATTAATCAATACATAGTCTTTAAGACAACTGGGATCCATTGCAAGAATGCGTTTGATCCAGTGCTGTACTATGCTACAGAATATAATCTTACCTTGATGTTCTAGTTCAATTTTTTTAAAATAATCTATAGAAAAATCTGCATTTGCAGTTATTTCTCCAAGCCAATATGCGTTGGGATCTTTTGATTGTTGGAACAACATGTCAGTTAGCATGTGGCTTCCGGACCGCGGAGTGCCTATTACTATTACGCCTTTTTTATTTCCAATATCAATATTCATGCTAGATTCTCTAGTAGTAGGTCTTGGGACTGTTGATTTACAACTGCAACTGTTTGATCTAAATGATTATAGAAATGGTTGTAGTTATAGTCTGCAATTTCTTGTGCGATTTTTAAATCTATACCTTGACTGCAAGAGTCCATCAAACTTAGTATACTGCTTGCTCGTTCATGATCCTGTGCTGTGTCCCAG
>TBL_comb47_HYPODRAFT_10002794_pt1 | contig 21261 bp, 7 predicted proteins | sample TroBogypolimnion_40_FD_10682 | JGI IMG/M metagenome (IMG submission 10682) | reverse complement strand
CTGAAAGATCTAGCGAGGCTGCGCCTCAGACCCAAGACGCAAGACGTGCAGACACAAGACAAGAAAACTTGACCTAACGACAACAACTTTGGCTTTTCAAGGACTTTGGCCAAGAACGCCAAATTCCAAAACACACAATAAGAAACAACGATATGAAATGCGGACCCAGGATGTTGCTTGTCATGATGCAAGCTGTGATTGCCGGCATGTTGCTAACAGCGAGTCATGCCGATGAATTGGCGACGCGGTTCCGCGATGCGCCGGAGGAGAACAGACCATGGTGTTACTGGTATTGGCTCAACGGCGACGTCACCGCGGACGGCATCACCAAAGACCTGGAAACCATGGCCAAGGTCGGCATCAAGCGGGCCATGATCGGCAACATCGAGGGCGGCGGCCCGGTCAAGATGATGTCGCCCGAATGGTATCGGCTCACGCGGCATGCGCTCAAGGAAGCGGCGCGGGTCGGCGTGGAAATCATGATGTTCAACGGGCCGGGTTGGAGCCAGTCAGGCGGACCTTGGATCAAGCCGGAACAATCGATGCGCAGGGTCACTTGGAGCGAATATCCCGCCAAGGGCGGACCGTTTTCGCAGGTCGTGCGGGCCGGCGGCAACCCGGTGGTGCAGGACATTGCGGTGTTGGCGGTTCCCAAAAAGGAGGCGGTGACACTGGTTGCCTCTGCTCGCCCCGGCAATGAGGCCGTGCCGTCGCTGGCGCAGGCGTCCTGGATCTGGCACCCTGCCGAGAACGGTGCCAAGAGCGCGCCCGCCGCCACACGCTATTTCCGACGCGTCATCCAGGCGGACCCGGCCAAGCTCAAGGCCGCCTCGGCGATGGTGGTTGCGGACAATGCATATAACTTGTGGATCAATGATCGGGAGGTGAAGAGAGGGGACAACTGGCAGGTGCAGGAGGTCGTTTCGATCAAGGAGTATCTGAAACCGGGCCCCAATGTCATCGCTATCGCGGTCACCAACACCGAGGTCGGACCGGCAGGACTCATCGCCAACATCGTGTTGCAGGACCAGGGGGGCAAGACCGCCAGCGTCGTCACCGACGCATCGTGGCAATCCGCCACGAGCGAGACCAAAGATTGGCGCAGCGATGTTAGAAATGCCGCAGGTTGGCTGGCCGCCGGCGTGCTCGGCCCCGCATCCATCGGACCCTGGGCGCTGTCCGGCAAACGGCCGGGCAACAACACCATGTATTTCCGCCACACCGCCCCGTTCAAGGCCAGGGCGCTGGTGGTCAAGGGCAGTCTCGGTGCCAAGCTATACGCCTTGCGCGATGGCAAACGCGAGTTGGTGGCCGACATCCAAACCGGCGGCCGGAATCCGACCACCGACTTTTTGCCGGATGGCATCGAGACGTTCAGCTTCAAGGAGGCGCTGGCTCAGGAGTTCGAGCTTGATCCCTGCGGACTGCCCGACGGGGCGGTGGAGCTGACGTCCGAGCCGAAGGTAGCCCAGGTCATCGAAAAGCAACTGGGCCGGATGCACCCGGACCCGAGCCCCACCTGGCAATCCTATATCTTTCCTGATACCATCGAGCCGGATGACGCTTCGACAATGATACGGAAAACTGACATCATCGACCTAACGGACAAACTCGATGCCAGCGGCAGCCTCTCCTGCCAGCTTCCCGCGGGCGATTGGACGGTGATCTATTTCGGCATGATCACCACCGGCAAGCGGAATGCACCTGCGCCGCCCGAGGCGACCGGCCTCGAGGTGGACAAGATGAGCAAGCCGCTCATCGAGTATCATTTCAATGCGATGTTCGGCGAACTGCTGAAACAGTTGACACCGCTGGAACGCTCGGCTTTCAAGGGGGTGACCGCCGACAGTTATGAAGTGGGCTCTGAAAACTGGAGCGATGGGTTTGCGGCGGAATTCAAGAAACGCAACGGCTATGACCCGATGGTCCTGCTTCCAGTCATGACCGGCCGGGTGGTGGACAACGCCAGGACTTCCGACCGGTTCCTGTGGGATCTGCGCCGGACCGTGGCCGACATGATCGCCGAGAACTATGTGGGCGGGTTGCGCGACGTCGCGCACAAGCACGACATGACAATTTGGTTAGAGAACTACGGGCACTGGGGTTTCCCGGGCGAATTCCTGATTTACGGCAGTTATTCCGACGAGATCGGCGGCGAGTTCTGGACCAATAACCCCGCCTTGGGCACCATCGAGTGCCGGGCCGCCAGTTCCTGCGCACATATTTATGGCAAACGCAAGGTCTATGCCGAGTCCTTCACCAGCGGTCTGGATCTCGGCCACCACCCCTACAACATCAAGACGCGCGGCGATGAGCTTTTCTGCGAGGGAATCAATCAGACGCTCCTGCATGTTTACGCGCATCAACCCAGGGACGGCGTGCCGGGCAAAAATCCCGGATTCGGCACCGCCTTCCATCGCAATACTCCCTGGTTCGTCCAGTCGCGCGACTGGGTGAAGTACCTGCAACGGGTCAACTACATGCTGCAGCAAGGCGAACCGGTGGCTGACGCGGCCATTTACATCGGCGATTTCGCCCCGCAGATGACCGGCCCGGCCAATCCCGTGCCGGCGGGTTATGACTATGACTTCATGAACTCCGACGCGCTGCTCAAAACCGTGCATGTCGTCAATGGCGAGTGGGTGGTCTATGACGAAAAGAATCCGCAGCAGGTCCTCGCCCGTTACAAGCTGTTAGCCATGCCCAAGCTCGATTACATCCGGCCCCACGTCCGCAAGCGGATCGATGAACTCCAGAAGGAGGGCGGCAAGATCGTGGATGGCGTGCCGGTCTCGGTGGCCACCTTGCAGGCGGCGGGTGTCGCGCCGATTGTTGCGGACACCTCCTGCAACCTCCGCTGGAAGGCCCGCCGGCTTGACGACGGCATGATCTTCTTCCTGTCCAATTTTGAAAAAGCCGGACCATTCGAGGCCACCCTGCGGGTCACCGGCAAATTGCCGGAACTCTTCAACCCGGTCACCGGCGAGGTCCGCACCCTGGCACGCTACATGGCAGAGAAGAATGGCACCAGGATTTGTATCAATGTCAACGACCGGGCCGATTCGTTCTTCGTCGTGTTCCGGGAAAAACCCGCACAACCCTCGGTTCTAACAGTCTGTTGCGGCGGCAAGGATGTCGCTCCCGCGGAGTTGGGGCTGTTCTATGACAACAAAGGCGTTCTAACGGCGGAGTCGGCAACGCCGGGCGTCTATCAGATCACCATGAGTGACGCCACGGAGAAAAGCGTCAAGATCGAGCAGGCGGCGCAGACATCCGCGATTGCCGGGCCGTGGAAGAATCTCAGCACGGAGGCCGGTGGGTTTACCATCACCCAGGAAACCTCGTTCACCCCGCCGGCGGGCTTCGGCAAAAACCAGCGCGTCATTCTCGACCTCGGCCAGGTTCAGGTCATGGCCCGTGTCACGCTCAACGGCCGCGCTTATGACACGCTCTGGATGCCGCCCTTCGAGCTGGACGTCACCGACAACCTCAAACCCGGAAACAACCGGCTCGAAGTCCTGGTCACCTCAACCACCAACGGGAAACCCACCCTCGGCAAGGTGCAACTCAAGATCGTGTCAAGGAGCGCGGTGAAATGAAACTAAAATGGGAGGGTTTGGGAATTGAGCTTGCGATCACGCCATAAACGCGCGACGGAAAGAGTCATTAGTGACGTTTAGATTTGACATTTGTCCATAACGCGCCACATTAGGCGCCTGTGAAGATTGAATCCAATATCACCGACGAGGCACTTCTCAAACTGATCGGCGAACGTCTGGCCCGGCTGCGCCTGACGCAGAACCTGACGCAGCAGCAACTGGCGGAGCAGGCGGGCCTCGGGTTGCGGACGGTGCAGCGGCTGGAATTGGGCGTGGCGGCGACGCAGCTTTCGGGCTTTGCGCGGGTCTGCCGCGTGCTCGGTTTGCTGGAGCGGTTTGAGACGCTCATTCCGGAAGAAGCGGCCAGTCCGATGGCGCAATTGAAGCGGCAAGACCGGAAGCGCCAGCGGGCCACGGGCAGGAAGGTGGCGGGGAAACCCAAACAATGGACGTGGGGTGAACCGCAATGATCGCGAGGGTCCAGCTCTGGGGGCGGACGATCGGCGCGGTGTCGCTCGACGAAGGGCGCGACGTGGCGGCTTTTCAATACGACCCGGAATTTGCGCTCAGCGGGATCGAGTTGTCGCCGCTGACGATGCCGTTGAGCCGGCGGGTGTATGAGTTTCCCGCGCTGGCGCGGAACACGTTTCACGGGTTGCCTGGGCTGCTGGCGGATTCGCTGCCGGACAAATTCGGCAATGCCCTGATCGACGCATGGTTGGCGACGCAGGGCCGGACACCGGAGAGTTTCAACGCGGTCGAGCGGCTTTGTTACACAGGCACGCGCGGGATGGGCGCACTGGAGTTCGCGCCGGTGCTGGGACCCAGACCGCGCACGGCGGCGAAGATCGAGATCGACGCGCTAGTGCGCCTGGCGGGCGAGGTGCTGACGCATCGCGGCGATTTGCAGGGACACTTCCACGAGGCCGGCAAGGAGAAGGCGCTGCGTGACATCCTGCGTGTGGGTACCTCCGCCGGCGGGGCGCGGGCCAAGGCGGTGATCGCGTGGAACCGGGTGACGAACGAGGTGTGCTCCGGGCAGATCGCGGCCGGAGACGGGTTCGATTACTGGCTGTTGAAGTTCGACGGCGTAGCGGGCAACAAGGATAAGGAGCTGGAAGACCCGAGGGGCTACGGCACCATCGAATATGCCTATCATTTGATGGCGAAAGCGGCAGGCGTCACGATGAGCGAATGCCGGTTGCTGGAGGAAAACGGCAGACGGCATTTCATGACGCTGCGATTCGACCGGCTGGCGGGCGGAGAGAAGCTCCACATGCAGTCGCTCTGCGCGCTGGCGCACTACGATTTCAATCAAGCCGGGGCTTATTCCTACGAGCAGGCGCTGCTGGCGATCCGACAACTCGGGCTGCCGATGGCGGCGGTGGAGGAGCAGTTCCGGCGGATGGCATTCAACATCGTCGCCCGTAATCAGGACGACCACGTGAAGAACATCGCCTTCCTGATGAACAAGCAGGGCGAGTGGTCGCTCGCCCCGGCGTTTGACGTGACCTACAGCTACAACCCGTCCGGCTCGTGGACCGCGACGCATCAGATGACGCTGAATGGACGACGGGACGGCTTCACGATGGAGGACTTCGGGGCGTGCGCGAAGGCGGCGCTGATGAAGCGGGGGCGCGCCGCGGCCATTGTCGGGGAAGTGCAGGCGGCCGTGAAACGCTGGCCGGAGTTCGCCGCCGTGGCGCACCTCGCCGATGAATGGCGCGACAAAATCCAAAGGACGCACCGGCTGACTTTCCCGTGAATTGAACAGGAGAAATCAGCGGGAACGGAGGACCGCAGGAATCATCATCTGCTCCCCTTCAAAAAGCGCTGTTTCCTCCTGTTATCTCAGGCCTCCTCCCTCGCCAAGCATGGCCCAAAGGGTTCCGATTTTGAACTTGTCATTTGCCGAAAATGAAACTAAAAAAAGGCTGCGCGTCGCTGAAAATCGCGCAAGGTTGCACGAGTGCGGCAATTTGTAGCACAGTTAAAGCCGAATTGCAGCCGTCCAACCCAAATTCCAAAATCGTTTCCATCAGTAATCCAATGAAAAGCAATAATCCATCATCCATCCTCCATGCTCCGCCAGGGCGGATCTCCTCGCCGTTCGCGCGCGGCGCGACCCTGCTGTCGGCCTTGCTGGCGCTCGCGGCGGGCAGCGCGCAGGCGGCCAACGGCACCTGGACCGGCCTCGGCGCCAACACCAGCTGGAACACCGGCGGCAACTGGTTGTCCGGCTCGCAACCGGGCGACTGGGCCAACGTCACCTTTGACGGCAACACCGTCAACGGCACCGTGGCGGTGGACAACTTCAACGGGCGCGGCGCGATCAGCCTGAACAGCGGCCTGACGACCGACATCTCCTTCGTTAATGGCAACTTCGGCTCGTTCCTCCAGGCCTCGGGCAATGGGGGCATCACCATCGCCGCTGATAGCAAGAACCTCACTCTTACTCATAACGAATACGCGCTTTGGGGCGGCGGCGGCGACGGCTACATTCACTGGAACATCGGTGCCGGGCGGACGCTGACCCTCAACTGCCCTATCAACTACAGCAACTGCAGCATCGCCAAGGACGGTGCCGGCACCGCGATCATCAACGGCGCTGGCAACTACACCACAACCACCGCCATCAACGGCGGTACGCTGCAAATCGGCATCGCGGGAGCGCTGGGCTACGGCGGCAACGTCACTTTCGGCGGCGGGACGCTGAAGTATGGGACGGGCATCACCACCGACATTGCCGGCCGGATCAAGAACAGCACGGCCGCAGTGGCGATCGATGACAACAGCCAGAACGTCGCCTTCGCCAGCGCGATTGGCAGTTCCAATACCGGCGGCCTGACCAAGTCCGGCAGCGGCACGCTGACCCTCGCCGCCGCCAACGCTTACTCCGGCGCGACGGCCATCAATGCCGGTACGTTGAAGCAGGCTCCCGGTGCGCTCGTCACGCCCGTCGCAGTGACGGCGGAAAGCTGGTACTCCGGCGACGACCGCGCCCCCGGCCATGCCATCGACGGCTCGGGCATGACCCCGGGGGCGCCGGCGACGGTTGCCGGCTACGCTGGCGCGACGTCAACGTCCACCTGCGCCAACGGTGCTGGCGGGCAGGCATGGCTGAGCAACGGGCATCTTCAAACCTGGATCACCTTCGACCTGGGGAGCGTCCAGACCATCAGCGGATTCCACCTGTGGAACTACAATGAAAACGCTTCAGGCTGTTACCAGCGCAGCATCAAGAACTGCGGCATTTACACCGGCACCTCGATGCCGGCCAATAACAGTTCCTACGCCTCCGCCGGATCTGCCTGGGGTACGCTGGTGCAGAACATGACCCTCACCATGGCACCAGGGACGACCTCTTACACCGGCGAAGACTACACGTTTAGCACCCCGGTCACCACCCGTTATCTCCAAATCTACGTCATCAACAACTACGGCGGAGCCAACGGGACCGAGAACAGCTACACCGGTATTTCCGAGATCCGGTTCTTCACTCCCGTCACACTTCCGACCGGCACGGTGCCCGGCACGGCGCTTTCCATCGCCGCCGGGGCAACCCTCGACACGTCCGCCGTCACCGCTTGCTCCCTTGGCAGCGGCGCCTCGCTGACGGCCAGCGGCACGGGCACCTCGCCCGCCACGCTCACGGGCGGCAGCAGCGTCAGTCTCGGCTCAAACGCCGTCACCTTGAATTACACGCCGACGAGTTTCAGCGGCGACACGGCCAATCCGGCGCTGACCGTTTCCCAGGGGGCGCTGACGCTCAACGGCGCGATCACCGTCAACATCGGCGGCGGCACCCTGCTTGCATCCGGCACCTACCGGCTTATCTCGCAGGCCAGCGGCAGCATTGCCGGCACTCCGACCCTCGCCGGCGTTTGGAACAGCACCCTGGGCAACAACGGCCTGGCAAGCGGCACCTCGGCGAGCATCAAGGTCAGCGGCGGCGCGGTCAATTTGGTCGTTGCCACCGGTCCGTTGACCGTCGCGGTGACCGGCCCGAGCAACAGCCAGGTGTTCCTCACGGGCACTTCGGTCCCGGCCACGGCGCTTGCCGGGGGCGGCACGCCGAACTATTCGGTGACCTACCATTACAAACTGACGGGTGCCGGCAGCTACACGGATGTCGGCCCGGTCGGTCCCTTTGACGGCAGCAACCCCTTTGCGCAGGCGCTGGGCACGCTGGCGGCGGGAACCTATGAAATCCACGCGACTGCGACCGACAGCGCGTCTGGCACGGCCACTTCCCCGAGCGTCACGTTCCGCGTGAAGCACGCCGCGTCGGTCTCCGGGGATTGGAACAACCCGGCGACCTGGGGCGGAGTCGCGGGGCCGGGTGCCGCGGACGACGTGATCATCGGCAGCGGGGTCGCGGTCACCGTGCCGGCCGGTGTGGCTGCGGCATGCAAGAGTCTCACCATGAGTCCCCTGTCGGCGACCACCTCGCTGGCCCTTGCCGACGCCACCTCGTCCCTGACCGTCAGCGGCGACGTGCTGGCCGACCGCTCCACCACCACCGGCACCACCACCACGATCAACGTGGGGGCGGGCACCTTCAGCGCCGGTTCGCTCACCCTCGGCAACGCGCTCGCCACCACCGGCAGCAGCCGCTGGACGCAGCTCCTCATTTCCACCGGCACCGCCACGATCACGGGCAACCTGACGACTTATGCGGACGCCGCCCGCATCACGTTCTCCGGCGCGGGCACGCTCAACCTCGGCGGCACGGTGACCCAATACGGCGACACCGGGTCTGCCGGCGGCGCCATGACCTTCACTGCGGCGAGCGGCAGCGTGAACTACGACGGGAGCGCCGCCCAGACGCTTGCGGCCCTGGCCTATCATAACCTGACCCTCTCCGGCGGCGGCGCGAAGGCCGTCGGCACCGGAGTCACGGTGGCCAACCTGCTCACCGTCGCCCCCACGGGCAGCGCCAAGGCGCAGTTGGCGGACAGCACGAATTTCAGCATCAGCAGGCTGACTCTCGGCACCGCAGGCCAGGTCAAGGGCACCTGGGGCTCCACCGGTTCCACCGCGACCAACACCAGCGACACCTACTTCGACGCGGCGACGAGCGGCACGCTGAGCGTCGCGCTGGACACCTCGCCCTCGGCCAAGGACCTGCTGGCTTTGGCGTGGAATGGCAACACCGGCGTGATCAACGAGTCCGCCCAAACGGTCGTGTTCTATGTTCCCCACGGCACGGACGTGACGACGATCAATCCCACCTGCACCGTCTCCGAGGGTGCCAGCGTGGTGCCGGCTTCCGCCGCAAGCGCGGGCTTCACCCCCTCCACCACCACGGTTACCTACACCGTCACCGCCCATGATAGCACCACCAAGGAGTACCAAGTGACGGTCATCGTGTCCGGCTGGACCCATGCGGCTTGGACCGGCGACGCGGATTCGGGGATTGCCGACAGCTACCTGTACACCGCGGCCGTGAACTGCAACGGCAACGCGGTCGCCGTTAATGGCGTCCCGTTCCAAACCTGGGCGACATCCGGCGCCAACTTCTCGCTCTCGGGAGCCATGGTCGGAGTCGCGGGGCAAAATCCGAACATCACCGGCGACAGCCACACGCTGGCCTCATCGTTCATTTACAACGGCACCCCCCGCACCGTCACCCTGTCCAATCTCACGCCGGGTGTTCAGTACGAGACGAGTTTCTTCGCCTTCGGCTGGGAGGCTGCGGGAAGCCGCGTCTTGACCTTCGCGACCGGGAGCGACAGTTCGGTGATCGACCAGGATGCATACGGCAATACCAACGGCATCCGGATCTCGCACGTCTTCACCGCCGACGTTTCCGGAACCAAGTCATTCACGATCTCGCCGGTGGTGGCCGGCTACACCTTCCACATGTCGGCCTTTGCCAACCGGACGGTGACTTCCCAATATCAGGCGAACCTCACCTCGTTCACCTGGACCGATCCGTCCGACAGCCAGGTTTACACCGGCGTGATCAACGAGAGCGCGACTCCCAACCCGACGATCACGCTGCACATTCCCCACACCAACGCCCTGAATCCGCTCAACCCCAACCCCGTCTTCACGCATTCGAGTGGGGCCGTCTGCAACAAGACGAGTGGCGGCACCGGCGCCTATGACTTCAGCGCTTCGGCAGTCACGCCCGTCATCTATCAAGTCGTCTCGTCGGACAGCCTCATCACCAAGAACTATGCGGTGTCCATCACGGCTAACATCGCCAAACCGGGGGAAATCCTGCCGGTGCCGGTCGGCCTGCAACCGGGTGACTCATACCGGCTGGTGTTTGTGACCAGCGGCACGCGGGACGCCACCTCGGCCAACATCGCGGACTACAACGCCTTCGTCGCCGCCGCCGCCACCGCGGTCCCCGCGCTCAACGCGCTGGGCACCACTTGGACCTGCATCGGCTCGACCGGCGGAACCAATGCCAACGCCAACACGCTCACCCGCGGCACCGACCCCAGCGCGCCCATGTACAACCTGGGCGGCTGGTTGGTGGCCGGCGGCAACACCGATTTGTGGGACGGCTCCATCGCCAATCCCGTCTCGTTTGCCGAAACCGGCGCCACCATCACGAACGATGCCTGGACGGGCACCGGAACCGGCGGCTCGAAACCCACCACGTGGTTCCTCGGCGATACCAGCGGCAACTGGGTGGCCTACGGCAGTCCGAGCGCCACGGGAGGAAATTGGGTATATGGCATCGCCGGCCATGGCTACAAGACGGAGTCGCTCTCGCTCTACGCCATCTCCGGCATCCTCACGGTGCCGGTGCCTGCGGCCGGCTATGCCAGTTGGCTCAGCGCCAACCCGACCGCTGGCAGCCAAACCCTGGCGCAAGATCATGACCACGACGGCGTGCCTAACGGAGTGGAGTACTTCCTTGGCGGGCCCAACGGCAACACCACCGGCTTCACCGCACTGCCCGGCGTGGTCAAGTCGCCGGTGGATGGCACGCTCAGCGTCACCTGGAACAAGGGAACAGGCTACGCCGGCGTGTATGGCACCGATTTTGTGGTGCAGGCTTCCACCAACCTGCAGGAGGAAGTCACCCCCGGCGACGGTGGTTGGACGAACGTGCCGCTCGCGGGCGTCGCTGACTCGCCAGCCAGCGTGACATACACGTTCCCCGCCGGCACGCGGCAATTCGCCCGCCTGGTGGTCACGGGCCCGTAAACCGGGCGCGACGCCAGATGGTGGTGCCGTAAGGGTGGAAAATCACAAATCCTAAATCTGAAATCCGAAACAAGGATCAACTGGCTAATTCATGGGGCCGCCGGTGCGAGTCGGCGGTCCTGGCCTCTCACCAGAGGGGCACGGGCGGCCCGCCCGTGATCTCCATTGGCCAACGGGCGAGCCGCCCGTTCCCGTCTTTTTTCCGACAACCGATACCTCAATCCAGAAGATTGCAGATCCAAGATAGAGGATTGAGAATAATGGATGGAAGAATCCACAATCCACAATCTACGAACGCCTCTTCCTCTTCTCTTGCGTCTCCTGACTAACTTGGCGTCGAATCACGGAATAGCAACGATTTGGAAGCCTAGCGCTTCGGCTTGTTTTTGGAGCTTGTTGATCTGCTTTTTGGTGTTTTGGGGTGTGATTTTGAACGCCTCATTCTCATCGTAGGGGCGTCCGGTGACAATCATCGTATAGACGATGCGGGCCAACTTGTGTGCCGTGGCCGTGATTCCTTCAGCCTTCCCCAGCCGCCCTTTGATGCGTCGGCTGTATTGGCCCATGAGGCCCTTGGCATTGGTCAGACCCAACGCCCCCAACCGGAATGCCGCCGCCACCCGGCTCTTTACCGACCGGGTTTTCGCCTTGAGCACTTTCCCGCCGCTGATGTCGTTGGCGGGATTTAGACCAAGCCACGAACAAAACCTGGCCGAGGTGGCAAACCCCTCCTTGAGCTGTTCCCCTGTCCCGATCTCACTCATCAGCACACTCAGCAACCCGCTGCCAACTCCGTCAATGGCTCCAAGATCCACACCGTAGAACCTCACGGCAGCCTTCCGCACATCCATTCGCAGGGTGTTCTTCCCGAGCGCCTTCTCTTTGGCCTCGCCTTTCCGGTTTCCGGACTTGGGCACCCCGGACGCGGTGTCATCCCCGTCTGTTGGAGGGGCAATCCTTTTGATGATGGCCTCAATCTCTGCATCCAGCTCCGCCAAGGCTTGCAGATGTTGCTTCCATTGGCTTTGGCTCTGTCTGAGAACGAACAGATACTCCTCCCGGTAGTCACCTTGCAACGCTGCCTTGATGGTCTCCTCGCTGCTGCGGCAGCGCCGGTCACGCAACGCCGCGAGCACCTCGGGATTGCGCTCGCCAGCCAAAATCGCGTCAATGATGGCTTGGGCGCTCACGCCATCAAGGTCGCTGAATACGTGATGGATCTTGAGATTCATCTCAGTGAGCACCTTCTGCATCAGCAACACGTAGCGCGCCGTCTCTTCCACCAACCCCGCCCGGTGACGCATGAGGTAGCGCAACGGGAGGATGTCCTGTTCCGGGCGGAAGGATTTCTTCAGCAGCCCGGCACTGTGGAGTTGCTGGAGCCACTGGGCGTCGCACACATCGGTTTTCTTGCCCGGAACGCCCTTGACATGACGGGCGTTGACCAGGCAAACCTCAATGCCCGCCTGCTCCAACACGTCATAGACCGTAACCCAATAATTGCCAGTGCTCTCCATGGCTGCGGTTTTGACACCACAGACTAACAGCCAGTCGCGCAACTGGTGGACGCCGGCCGTGAAAGAGCTGAATGTGCGCACGGATTGGGCGTCGCGATCCGGGGGGACGGCCACGACGATTTCATCGGCTCCGATGTCGAGGCCGGCGGCATCGGGTTGGGCCGTGGTGTTGATGCTCTGCTGGGTCTTGCTGGGACGGTTCTTGCCTCGACGCTTGCGCCGGGGATGCTTCGGTTGGGGACTGTTCATTTTTCATGGGGCTGGGCAGTGGCAAAAGGGCGATCGGCGAGAACAAATCGGACAATCTCCTGAACGGGGTCACTTCCCCAAATCGGACCATTGCCCGATTTGAGGTCACGCCACCAATGCTCCATTCGCGAGGACCGCTTCCATGCTTGCGTACGGGCTTGGGGTCAGTGCCCCATCACCAGTGACAAATCGGACTACACTCCTCTTGCCGCGGCTGTCTTATGCCATTACCATCGCCTCTGGCAACCCAAGTTACTGCCTGCTCCATACTCGATCCCGGGTTCGGGGCTTGTGTCTTGCAGTCTTGTGTCTTTGTCCCTTTCCGGAGTTAATGGGTTTTCTTCGGAATCCTGCGGGGTCGCCGTTTCTGGTTCGGCGGCCCCGCTTTTTTTTGCAAAGACAGAAGACAGAAGACAGAAGACCGCTGCGCTGCAAGACAGAAGAGCGCTGCGCTGCAAGATCACAGTTCCTGATCTCGGTGGAAAATGATTTGGCACATTCGCGCGCGGTTCCCGGGCTTGAATGGTTATGGGGGACGAAGATGACCACGGATGAAGAGGATTACACAACCGAGCGAAGCGAGATAGCCTGACTGACTGCAATTCCAATCCCTCAGGCAAATTGCACGGATTAAGAATTTGGGGTGGGGTAAATTGGAGTGTCGGGATAGCTCGTGCGGAAGAAACCACTGATAAAGACTGAGAAGACTGATTGCACTGATTGAAGATTCCTTCTCCGTGTGCTCCGTGTACTCCGTGTGCTCCGTGTGCTCCGTGTGCTCACACATCACAGATCACCGCATGGCCGAAGGGTTCCGATTCTGAGCCTCGCGAGTGCTGAAAATGAACCTCAAATAGGTTTTTCACGGTGCTTGGGTTGGCGCAAGATCGAGCGTGTGCGGCAACCCCGGTGGCATTCCCGCCGACACGAACCATCCCCATGATTGCGAGCAGACGACTCATTCCCAGCATCACCGGTTCCAATCCGGCCATGGAGGCAGCATCAACCCTGGACAAGAAATGAAAGAAACCCCAACGAGCACTCACCAGCGCAGGAATTTGCTCAGGAAATCCATCACGGCAGTGTGGTTGCTTGGCGGCCTCCTCACGGGCCCGCGGGTTTGCGCGGCAGCCGCCGATTCCGCTCCCGGGCCGCGGGCCGCGGAGACGGTTGCGGCGCTGGCGGCAACCCGCACCCGCCTCCGGGGATTGTTAGGGACGGATGAGATTGTTTTCATCAAGCGCTTCACCTACACCTCGAACCACTACTACACCGAATTTCTCAACTCGGAATGGAAACCCGGCGGCGGGATGTTCGTGCTCTCGCTCAAGGACGGCTCGCTGCGGCAATTGGCCGGGCAACTCCAAGGCGGCGTCTTCGGGCGGATGGACCTGTCGTTTGATGCAAAAAAGATCGTCTTCGACTGGAAACGCTCCAACGACGAGGGATACCGGATCTATGAGGTCGGTGCCGATGGCAGCGGGCTGCGCCAGATCCTCAAGGCCCCGGACAACGAGGCCGAGTTGGTGAAAAAATACCACTACGAGTATCACAACGGCACCGACGACATGCATCCGTGTTACCTGCCCGACGGCGGGATCGCTTTTGTCTCGACGCGTTGCCAGACCAGCACGCTGTGCCATGGCGGCGATGCGTTCACCACCTGTGTGCTGCACCGCATCGACGCTAACGGCGGCAACCTCCGCCAGTTGAGTTTCGGCGCCCTGAGCGAGTTCACGCCCAACGTCCTGCCCGACGGCCGGATCATGTATGCCCGCTGGGAGTATGTCGATAAAGGCGCGGTCGCCGTCAAGGGGATCTGGGCGATGCAGCCTGACGGCACCGCTTCCGCCGAGATCTACGGCAACGACATCGCGTTTCCCACCACCATGATCCAGGCCCGCGCGATTCCCGGCGTTTCTAACAAATACGTGTTCCTCGGCTGCCCGCATTACCCACAGAATGCCCTGGGCACCATTGTCCGCATCGACATGAGCCAGCCGATCCGCAGCGACGGGCCGATGACCTACATCACGCCGGACGTGAAAGTCCTCGCCGAGGGTGGATGGCATTTCCTTGATGCCGCGTCGGGGCGGATGACGATGGACGGCGGCGGCCAGGGGCCGCTTTTCCGCGACCCCTGGCCGATTGACGAGGAGCAATTCCTGGCCGCCCACAAGCCGCGGGGATTCGGCGAATGCTACGCCCCGAACGGCTACGGGTTGTACGTGCTCGACGCGGCCGGCAAGCGCGAGCCGTTTTACCGCGATGCGGACATCTCGTGCTGGCAACCGATGCCGCTCAAGGCACGCCAACGGCCGCCGGTGCTTGCCTCGGAGACCGATGGGCAACTGGCCGCGCGCAAGCTGGCCCGTTGTGTTGTGACTGACGTCTATCAGGGGTTGGAAGGCGTGGAGCGCGGGTCGATCCGCTATCTCCGCATCCTCGAACAGGTCGCGCGGCCGTGGAGCTCCCGCCGGTTTGGACGCTTGAACGCCGACGAATACGACCAGCAGCATGCCGTGGTCTCGAAGGATACCGCATTGGGCCTGAAAGTGCAGCACGGCGTCGTGCCGGTGGAAACAGACGGCAGCGCCCACTTTCTGGTGCCGGCCAACGCCAACATCTTTTTTCAGGCGCTCGACGAAAACTACCTCGCCGTGCAGACGGAACGCACTTTCGTGAACTACATGCCGGGCGAAACCCGCTCCTGCGTCGGCTGTCACATGCCGCCGGACGCCGCGCCCTCGCGCGGCCCTGGCGCCCCGCTGGCCCTCGCCCGCCCGGCGTCGCTGCCGGGCCCGCAGCCCGGCGAAACCGCTGCTCGCCGCCCGTTGCACTACCCCAGCGACGTGCAACCGGTCCTCGACCGGCACTGCATCGAATGCCACAACCAGAAGGACCCCAAGGGCAAACTTGATCTGACCGGGCGGATGACAACATTCTTCTCGGTTTCCTATGAGAACCTCCTCACCGAGCGGCGCAACGGCCGCAAGGATCGCCGCGACCCGGGACTTGTCCCCACCATCGGCGAGAATCATCCCAAGACCGGCAATATCGGCTACCTTCCCGCCAACAGCCTCGGCTCGCACAACAGTCTGCTGATTGCCATGCTGGCACCCGACAAGGTGCGGCTGCAGGGCGACGCGGCCCGTCTGGAGCGGCTGAAGAAGTTGGTGGATACCCACAGGGAGGTGCATCTCAAGCCTGAGGAGTTGCTCAGGATATCCAATTGGGTGGACACCAACGCGCAGTACTACGGTTCCTATTATGGCCGCCGCAACCTGCGGGACAAGGAGCATCCGGACTTTCGCCCCGTTCCAACATGGGAATCCGCCATCGGCATTCCGCCCCTGCCTGAGGACCAGCGCTAGGTGGCGCCAAACCCTGACCCTCATGCCAACAGCCAAAATCACGGCCATCCCCGCCTTGCTGGCACTCGCGCTCGCCGGCAGCGTTGCGGGGGCGGCCAATCCTGTCAGGTTGGGGCTTTTTGATTGGAGAACAGGCTTCCTGCCTGTGGCGGCAGACAGCGAGTCCCGCCTGTCCACCCCTGAAACGACAGGCTGGAAGCCCGTCGGCCAAGACAGCCGGGACGCCTGTCCTGCTGCCAAACCGGCGGTATTGGCCGGGGCTCCTCATGCCGGGCGGACGAAGTACCTGCTGCTGGATTCCCGCAACATCGAGAGCGCTGACAATGTTAGGCTTGTCCTCGGCACGGTCACCAAGCACCCTGCAAACCCGCTGTTTGGCGAGGACAAACCCTGGGAAAAGCGCTTTGACAATCTTTATGCCAACGTCCTCTATGACGAAGCCGCCGGCTTGTACAAATGCTGGTACAGTCCCTTCATCGTGGATCACTCGGCACAGGGACTGTCAATCGCGCAGCGCATCCGGACGCCGTACCGGCCGCCGCCAAACCGGGAGATGGGCGTCTGTTATGCGGTGTCGCGGGACGGGCTGCAATGGGAAAAACCCGAACTCAACCTCGTCGGGTTCGAGGGCGACAAGGCGAACAATCTGTTGCTGCGCGGCCCGCATGGAGCCGGGGTTTTCAAGGATCCGGACGATCCCGATCCACAGCGGCGCTATAAGATGTTGCACGCCCGCGACGCCCTGCGCTTCTCCGCCGATGGCTTGCACTGGAGCAATCCGCTGCCATGCCCGGACATCCACTCCAACGGCGATACCCATAACAACCTGCTGTGGGTGCCGGAACTGAAGCGCTATGTCGGCTTCGTGCGGCTGAGGGACGGCGGCCAGCGGAGCGTCGGGCGGACCGAAAGCCCCGATCTCAAACAATGGAGCAAGGCGGTCGAGGTGTTGCGCTGCGACGCGCAGAATCAGGCATACTCGATGCCGGTGTTCCGCCATGCGGATCTCTATCTCGGTCTGGTGGCGGTCTTGCGCACCCGCGAGGACCGCGTGCATACCGAACTGGCTTGGAGCCCGGACTCCATCACCTGGCAGCGCATCCAACCAGGCACGCCGTTCATCGGCAACTCGCCTGCCGAAGGGGCTTGCGACTGGGGCTGCGTCTATGCCGCGGAGGCCCCGGTGCTGTTAGACGACGCGATCCGCATCTACTACGGCGGCTCCAACGGCACCCACACCGGCTGGCGCGATGGATACCTGTGCCTCGCCACCCTGCGGCCCGACGGTTGGGCCGGGTACGAAGCGCTTGACCGCGACAAGCCGGCAGTGGTGACGACCCGCGCGCTTCACTCGAACGGGCAGTCGGTCCGCATCACCGCCGACGTCGCCATGGGCGGGTCGCTCAAGGTGTCCCTGCTCGATGATGCCGGCGCGCCGCTCGCCACGGCCAAAGCCATCACCGCAGCGGTGAGCGATGGCGCGTTGCAATGGGACCGCGGGAGCGCGGCCGAATCCGTGAGGCTGCGCTTCGAGTTGAGCGGCGCCAAGGTTTATGCGTTCTCGCTCGACGCCGCCGCGCGGTAATTCACCTATGCGATCACCTGCAGCACCCTGAATTCAATGAGAACCTCATCAAGCACATTCCGCGGGACGGCCGCGTTGGTTTTGCTAATCGCGATTGGCGTCGCGACCATGATCCGGCAGCAACACCCGCGGGGTGGCGGAGGACACTTGCCGTCCGCAACCGGGAAACCGCAGGCCACCCGGGAGCTGGCCAAGGCCGCTGCGGAGGCTGTGGCGCGCCCGGTGGCCGGAGCGGGGCAGGGGACGCCCGAAGCGCAAGCGCATGACGCCGTGGCCACCGCTGCGGATCCGGTTTCGCGGGAGATGGATAGCCGGGTGAACCCGTATGCGGCCGCGTTGCGAGAGCCGGGGAAATCGCGGCGGCCATGGGATCCGGCATATCTTCAGAGTTTCCGGCAGGCGGTGGCAGGGGATCCGCTGCGTTTCGAATTGACGGCTGGGGTGATGGCGGAAGGCAGCGTGAAGATGGTTAGATATGCCGACGGTGGGGTGAGTTATGTCGCTGGCGGGTTGACGGCACCGGAGGCCGGGAGATTCTTCATCCTGAAGCCCCCGGCCGGTGGCAAGGCGGGCTCGGCGGTGGCGGTGGTGGAATTTCCGGGAAGCAAGACGGCGTACCGGGTCGAGCCGACCGGGCCGGGCGGCACGCCGGAGCTGTGGCAGCGGAGGTTGGACGAGGTGATTTGCGTGGAAATGCCGCTAGCCGATCCGGACTTGCTCCGGGCTGCGGAAGCGGCGGCCGCGGCCACCGGCGCTGGAATGGAAAACATCGTGCCACTGCGGCCGGATCAGGTGCCGGATACCATTCCCAGCTACAACGCGAACATTGTTTCCTTGCAGAGTTATCCGGGTTCGTCGGCGGTGCTGCTGCTGGATTTCGCCGGTGGACACACGGATAGCTGGGGCGGCGTCACCTATGCGCGGCCAGCGGTGGATAACAACGCGATCAAGGACGTCTGGAAACGCGTGGCGGAGGACTTCATGCCGTTCAACATCAACGTGACCACCGACAGCAGGGTGTTCCAGGCGGCACCGGCGGCCAGCCGGATGCGCTGTGTCATGGGAACCACCCAGGCTGCCAACAGCGGCGGGGTGGCCTATGTCGGCTCGTGGAACTGGGGCAACGACACCGTGTGTTGGTCGCTCTACGCTTCCGGCAAGGAGGCGGGGGAAGTGGCCGCCCACGAGCCCGGCCACACGCTGGGCCTGTCGCACCAAGGGCGGGAAATCCCCGATGGCTCGGGCGGCACCACGCATGAAGAATACTTTGGCGGCCAGGGGTCCGGTGCAAGCGCTTGGGCGCCGATCATGGGCGTGGGCTATTCCCAGCCGGTGACAAGCTGGGCCAAAGGCGAATACCAGTATGCCAACAACCACGAGGACGCGTTGCATGTCATCACCACGTCTAACAACAATGTGGCTTACCGGACCGACGACACCGGCAGCACGCTGGCGACCTCCCGGTGTTTGGAGATTTCCACGACCACCAGCAACGCGGCTGCGGAAGGCGTGATCGAGCAAGCCGGTGACACCGACGCCTTCCGGTTCACCACGAGCGGCGGTGCGGTGGCGCTGACGGCCAGTCCGGTGGGCGACTGGGCGGACTTGGCCTTGTCGGCCTCCCTGGCGGATGCGACGGACACGGTGATCACCACCAGCAACGTGCAGAGTTCGCTATCGGCGACCATCAGCACCACCGTGGCGGCGGGGACCTACACGTTCCGCGTCACCGGGGTGGGCAGGAACGACCCGCTGAGCAGCGGTTTTTCCAACTATGGGAGCCTCGGCTATTATTCCATCTTCGGCAGCGTGGCGGGGGCGGGCAAACCCACCCTCCTCAGCGTGCCCGAGCACGCCGCCGCCAATACGGTGGTGGGAACGGTGCCAGCCGTCAATCCCAACGCCAGCCCGCTGGTTTATGCCATTGCCGGCGGCAATGCCGGCACGACCTTCACGATCGACAACTCTGGCGTGCTGAGCGTGGCCAGCAACGCGCTGCTGGATTACAACGCGCTGGTGGCAAATACCAGCCTGTATGCCGCACGGATCGAACTCTTCGTCAACATCACCAACACCAACAACCCGGCCTACAACGAAACCAACCGCCGGGTGTTGGTCGATGTGGTGAAATTCTATCCGCCGGTGCCGGCCAATCTAACCGCCGTGCCGGACACCTGCTCGCGTATCAGGCTTGCGTGGGGCGAGGAGTCGGACGCGAGCAGCTTCAATATCAAGCGCGCCACCTCGCCCGGTGGCCCCTACACGACGGTGGGCACGGCCGCCGGTTTCAGCTACGGTGACGCCGGTGTGACCAAGGGCACGACGTATTATTACGTGGTGTCCGCGGTGAACGCGAACGGCGAGAGCGCCAATTCCGCGCAAGTGAGCGCCGCGGCGCAAGCGCTGGCGGGTTTCAGCTTCGAGTCGCCGGCAACCACGGGCTATACCTACAATCCAGCCGGTGGCATCTGGACCTTCAGCGGCGTTGCCGGCGGCGGCTCGGGCGTCCTCACCAACGGCAGTGGATTCGGCAACCCGAACGCACCGAATGGCACGCAGGCCGCGTTTGTGCAGGGGACCGGAACCATTACCCAGACGCTCTCCGGCTTCGTGCCGGGCGCCACCTATGTGCTGACCTATCAGGCCGCGCAGCGGGCCGCCACGCTTGCCAACGGAGGCCAAACCTGGAACGTGACGCTGGACGGCGCCGTAATCCAGAGCAACACTCCCGGCGCGACCAGCTACGCGGGGTACACGGCTTCTTTCACCGCAACTTCCACCTATCACACGCTGGCATTTGTGGGGACGAATCTGGCGGGTGGTGACAACACGGTTTTCATCGACAACGTCACCATGGCTTCCGCGCCGCAGCCCGTGGCCGCCGCGGTGGCGTTGACCAATCCGGGGAATGGCGCGTCCTTCCTCAACACGGCAAGCGTCAACCTGGTCGCGGACGTGAGTGCCAATGGCAATCTGGTGACCGGGGTGGAGTTCTACGCCGACAACAACACGCTGCTCGGCAGCGTCACCAGCACGCCCTACATATATGCCTGGTCGGGTGCCGGCGGCGGTTGGCACAACGTCTATGCCCGGGTGCTTTTCAACAACGGGAGTTATGCGGATTCCTCCCTCGCGCGCATCGCCATTCTCAATTCCAATCCGGATCCGGGTTTTGAGACTCCCAGCCTCGGCAGCGGTAGCTTTCAATACAACCCGTCCGGCGGGAGTTGGACGTTTGGGGGGGCTGCCGGCACCGGCTCCGGCATCGTCGCCAATGGCAGCGCTTTCGGCAATCCGAACGCGCCGGTCGGCTCGCAGGCGGCCTTTGTGCAAGGTTACGGGGAGNTTTCCCAGACCCTGGGGGGCTTCGTGCCGGGCACCGTCTATTCCATCACCTACTCCGCNGCCCAACGCTCCGGCAGCGCCCAGCACGGCGGGGAATCGTGGGATGTGGCCATCGACGGCCAGGTCATCCAAAGCAACAGCCCCGGCACAACCGGTTATACCAGCTATGCCGCCACCTTCACCGCTTCCGCGGCGGTGCACACGCTGTCGTTCGTGGGAACGGACCTGGCGCTTGGCGACAATACCGTGTTCATCGACAATCTGGCGATCAATGCGGTCGGCCTGGTCGCCACTACCGTCCACCAAGGCACGGATGCAATCGTCACCTTTAGCGGCGGCAGCGGCACCTGGACCGCACCGGCGGGAGTCACCTCCGTCCAAGCGCTGGTAGTCGGCGGAGGGGGTGGCGGCGGACGGTTCGG
>TBL_comb47_HYPODRAFT_10002793_pt1 | contig 21264 bp, 21 predicted proteins | sample TroBogypolimnion_40_FD_10682 | JGI IMG/M metagenome (IMG submission 10682) | reverse complement strand
TGGTCTCCGCCCCGGTCGGAATAGTGCCAGTACCTGACGCCTCCTTCATTGTGCCAGTAGAAATGCTGCCGCATGTTCTCCCGGCCCTGCTGGCCCTGGATGTTGCGCACCAAGGCCATGTTGCGCGCGACGCTGACATGATGGCGGGGCGGCACGCCGGAGGCAGGCTTGTTGATGGCGGCCCCGCGGTCATCGTGCTTGGGGTAGGCCAAAGCCGGGCGCTCGCGCAGCGCGGGGGTGGGAGTCGGGGCCCGATTGGGCCGGGGCACGGCGACATCATGCCTTTTGTAGATGACGCCGGAGCCGCTCCAATTGCCGCGCGACGGGCTGCTGGAGTGGAATTCGCTGGCATGCGAGGTTCTGCTCTGATGGGATGCTGAGCCCTCCCCCCCGTCCCGGCCCGCGGCCATGAGGGCCGGCGGGGTCAACAGGACGGCACATACGAGGATAATGCTGCGTTGGAAATCCATAGATCCACCTCTGGTTAGATTATACCGCCGAATCGGACGCGTCCGCGTGCCATACTTCGACGCTGACGATATACAGGAAGTGTCGCGGCCTCGGCGACACAAAACCATCCCCCACAGCGTCTATCCTTCACAGAAGGTCGTGACAGAAAGTCCCAAGGAGGCGTGAATGCGAACAGTCATGTTGTGCTTAGTGTCGTTGCTATTCGCGGGGCCGGCGTTGGCTCAGCAGCCCCAGCCGCAGAATCAGCCGTCTGACATGCAGGGCGTGACCGCAGCCCAGCCCGGCAAGCCGCAGATGGGAAAGGGAGCCTGCAAGGCGGACGTCGAGCAGTTCTGCAAGGACATGGAGAAGGGCAATATCGGCGACTGCCTCAAGCAGCACGAGACCGACCTCTCCGACGCCTGCAAGGCGGCCAGAAAAGAGCACGCCAAGAAGAAGTTCATGGCGGCCCGCAAGGCGGTCAAGGACGCCTGCAAGGCCGACGTCGACCAGTTCTGCAAGGACGTTGAGAAGGGCAAGATCGGCGACTGCCTCAAGCAGCACAAAGACGAGCTTTCCGCCGACTGCAAGGCCGCTCGCGGCAAGATGCATCACATGCGCGAGAAGCGGGCCGAAAAGACGCAAGAAGCCACTCCCGTGCAGCCGTCCACTCAGCAGCCGGCACAGCAATAAGTCATCGCACAAGCAGAATGGCCGGGGCCGGCTTCCAACGCCGGTCCCGGCCGCGCTTTATCCAACCTCGGAACGGATGCCATGATCAGCCGGATAGCCTCTGCCAAATGATAAAATGTCTCTCAATGGAAACCATCACCTGCTCTTGCGGCGCCAAGGTCACGCGCCCGGTCGGGTCGTCCTCGGTCTGCGGGACCTGCGGGGAAACGATGGCAGTGACGCCGCTGGCGGTTGAGCCGTCCACCAAGGCTCCCTAGTCCCGGAAAGCCCGATACCCCACTATGTGCGGCCGCTACAGCCTGGCAGTCGACCTCCAATCCCTCCAAGAAAGGTTCCGCTTCGTACGGAGCCCCGCGGAGTTGAGGCCGCGCTATAACATCGCCCCGTCCCAAGAGGCGCCGGTGGTCGTCGATGAGGATTTCCGCGCCCTCGAACTCTATCGGTGGGGGCTGATCCCCTCCTGGGCCAAAGACACGACGATGGGACACCGCCTGATCAACGCCCGCGCGGAATCCTTGGCGGACCTGCCGAGCTTCAAGGAATCCTTCCGGCGCAGGCGCTGCCTCGTCATCGCCGATGGGTTCTACGAATGGGCCAAGAGCGAGGACGCCAAGACCACGGTTCCGATGCGGGTCGTCCTCAGCGACCACCGCGCCTTTGCCATGGCCGGGCTCTGGGATGCCTGGCAGGATGCCCAGGGCCAGGAGGTCCGGTCGTTCGCCATCATCACGACCGAGGCCGCCCCGGCCCTGAAGGCGATCCACGACCGGATGCCCGTCATCCTCGATCCGGGCGCCGAGGACCCCTGGCTCGACCCCAAGACGGACCCCAAGGAGCTGCGGCGATTCCTCGTGCCGAGCCGCGACGAGGGGCTCGACGCCTATGAGGTCTCGCCCCTGATCAATTCTCCGGCCAACGATCTGCCAGAGCACGCGCAGAGGCTAGGAACAGGCCCCCATACCGAAGTCAAAAGGACAACAGACCCATGACCACAAGACCCCCGAAGACGGACCCCGTCGCCTATCAGATCAGGATCGTGCTCAGGGACAGCGACCCCGCGATATGGCGGCAGATCGTGGTCCGCGGCGACATGACGCTCCGGGAGCTCCACCAAGCCCTCCAGATCGTCATGGGCTGGACCGAATCCCACAGGCACGAATTCCGTTTCAAGAGGAACCGCTACGGCCGCCCCGCCCGCAACGGCGCAACCGCCTCCTCCGGCAGGACCCGCGATGACTCCAAGATCCGCCTGAAACAGCTCATGACGGACACGGGGCAGTGCCTCATCTACGAATATGACCGCAACGATGCCTGGGAACACTTCCTCACGGTGCAGAAGATCCTCCCGCTTGAAAAGGGCCAAGCCCCGATCCGCTGCCTGGCCGGGGCCCGCGCCTGCCCGCCCGAAGGGGTGGGCGGCATCAGCGGCTACGAAGCGTTCCTCCACGCCCTGGATCATCGCAACCATTCCGAGCATAAAAACATCCTCAAGTGGGTCGGCGGAGCCTTCGATCCGGAGTCCTTCGACCTGGACCGCGTGAACCGGCGGCTGCGCAGCGCTCAGCGCGGGCCGCGCAGGAGAGCCGCGAAACGATTGACCCCCATCGAAAAAATAGGCACAATTAATCGAGACGGCAAGGAGATAAACATAATGACCAAAAAGACGAACACCTTCATGAAGCCCCTGACCCCCAGCACCGACCTCGCCAAGGTGGTCGGTTCCAAGCCGCTGCCGCGCACCGAGGTGGTCAAGAAGCTCTGGGCTTACATCAAGAAGAACAAGCTGCAGGACACCAAGAACAAGCGGAACATCAACGCGGATGCGAACCTGAAGGTCATCTTCCACAAGAACACGGTCAACATGTTCGAGATGACCAAGCTCGTCAGCAAGCACCTGAACTAGTCCGCCCGCAAGCAGCTGGTTCGACGATCAACCCGCCGGGGCAACCTGGCGGGTTTTCGTTTTGTCATGAACACGGCTCCGTGCTGGGATCAGCGCCTCCAGGCCTAAGGGCCAAGAAAGCATATAAGGAGAAATCTTCATGGATGAGATCACGCAAATCCGCGAATGGTATGGATATAATTCCGAGGTGAGAAAGCAGTATCTTAAGACACTTTCAGGGCTCTCGCGCCGCGCTCTCCTCAAGGACCGGGGCGCATCGTTCCCCTCGCTGCTCGACATCTACGTGCATACCCTGGACGCCTACAAATGGTACCTCGCCTACGCCTATCACGACCGCGCCGCCGATTTCAAGAGGATGGCGGGGACGATCCGGACCATTGCGGAGGCGCGCAAGTATGAGCGCGAGGTCGATGATTTAGTGTCCCAATTCATCAAAGGCCTCAACTCCCGCGTCCTCGCCTCGACCTTCGAGTTCGCCTACCCGCCAGGACACCCTCACCGCTCAGGACGCCGCAAGCTGCGCACCCGCGATATGGCGCTGCAGCTGATAGCGGAGGAATTGCAGCATCGCGGAGAACTCAACGCCCTGCTTTGGCAGATGGACGCCGAGGTCCCGTTCACCAGTTTCGTCGATTGGAACGAACAACGCAGATCACGGCGCGGCTGATCCGGAGGCCTTTCCGGAACATCTCGTCATCAACTCAAGGCTCATGACGCCATCAAGCCCCCGCGTCATCGTCCACGTCGACATGAACGCCTACTTCGCCTCGGTCGAGCAGAAGGCGAACCCGGCGCTCCGGGGCAAGCCTGTGGTGGTCGTCGGAGACCTTAAGCGCCGGAGCATCGTCCTCACCGCCTCCTACGAGGCCCGGGCCTACGGGATCAAGACCGGGGACCTCTTCTGGGACGCGAAGAAACGCTGCCCCGAGGTCATCCCCGTCATCGCCGATCACCACAAATACACAGCCCAGACCGAGGAGATCGTCGCCGTCTTGGAGCAGTTCTCCAGCCAGGTGGAGATGACCTCGATCGACGAGGGCTACCTGGACGTGACCGGCAGCCTCCGGCTGTTCAAGACCGATGGCGCGGGCCTGGCCCGAATGATCCAGAAGCGGATCAAGGAGGAGCTGGGACTCCCCTGCTCCGTCGGCGTCGCGCCCAACAAGCTGTTGGCCAAGCTGGCGTCGGGCATGAAGAAGCCGATGGGCATCGTCGCGATCCATCCTGAAGCCGTCAAAGACACTTTGACCGACCTCCCGGTCGAGGAGATATCCGGCATCGGCCCTCAGCTCAGGGCCAGCCTGAACCAGATGGGGATCAGGACCTGCGGACAGCTCGCGGCCGCGTCGCCAGAGCGGCTGAAGGCCAAGTTCGGCGTCGTCGGGCAATGGCTCAAGCGGAGCGCCCAGGGTGAGGATGATAGTCCGGTCAAGGAAGTGGGCGAGGAGGATGATGCCAAGAGCGTAGGGCATTCGACCACGCTCCCGGCGGACACGACGGACCGCAAGGTCATCGAGTCGTTCATCCTGCTTTTGGCCGAGAAGGTGGGCATCAGACTGCGCAAAGGCAGGCTGCTGGGCCGCACAATCACAACGACCATCCGCTATTCAGACTTCAAGACCGCGTCCAGAAGCCACTCGGTCGCCGAGCCCACGGACGACGGTCTGGCCATTTCCCGGGCAGCCCTGAAGATATTCGAACAGATGAACGAAGGCCGGCCGATCCGGCTCCTGGGCGTCACCGTATCCAACCTGGCCCCCGCTGACGGCGCGCAGTTCTTATTCGAGTCCCTGGAGAAGGGCCGGAAAGTCGCCCGGGCCATGGACGCTATCAACGAGAAATTCGGCAAGGGCAAGATCCGGCGGGCCAAGGTCATGGCGGCCGAGAAGTTCGGAGTCTTGGGAGAGCTTCCTCCGCCGCAGAAGCCCCGGTTTTCGTAATATACACGGCAAGACCTGAGGAGATACGATGCGCGAAGTAGACATCAAAGAGCTATCCATCAAGGCCGTCGATCTGTGGATGAACCGGTGGTTGTTGTTGACGGCTGGCACCATTGACGACTGCAACATGATGACCGTGGCGTGGGGCAGCATCGGCTGCATGTGGTCGCGGCCTTTTGCCCAGATCGTCGTAAGGCCGCAACGCTACACCCGCAAGTATATCGAGAAATCAGATTCGTTCACCCTATGCGCTCTCCCCGATAAGTACCGCAAGGACCTGCAGACGCTCGGCACGCTCTCCGGAAAAAATGGCAACAAGCTCTCCAAAACGGGGCTGACCTTGAAGGCGTCCAAGAAGATCGCCGCGCCGTCATATAATGAGGCGGACTTTATCCTTGAATGCCGGAAGATGTACTGCCAGGACATGGATCCGCAGGGATTCATCGACCGGGCGATCCAGGACAACTACCCGGCCAATGATTACCACAGGATATACTTTGGCGAAATCCTGTCCGCCTATTGCGAATGAATCCAGACTTGCCCACGAGGTCTCCCGTGAATGAAAAAATCAAAACCATCGAGCTGGATTTCGTCAACGCATTCCTGGTCAAAGCGGAACGCGGTTTTGTCCTGATCGATACCGGCATGGGCCATCACTGGGACAGGCTGGAGGCCGCGTTAAAGGCGCTGGGCTGTCTGCCCAACAGATTGAAGGTCGTCCTCATCACTCACGGGGACCTCGATCATGCGGGCAATTGCGCCAAGCTCCAGATGCAGTACAAGGTCCCGATCGCGATCCACGCGGGCGACGCCCGCATGGTGGAAAACGGCGTGGCCCCGAAACGCACGATGCGGACCCTGCGCGCCAGGGTCTTTTCCTGGGTCGCCCGGATGCGGGTGAAGAAAATGGCTGTCGAAAGATTCAAGCCCGACTTTTTTCTGAACGACGGCCAAGACCTGTCCGCGACTTATGGTTTCAAGGCGAAGATCGTCCACATCCCGGGCCACACCAAGGGTTCGATCGGCATCCTGACCGCGGAAGGCGACCTGTTCGTGGGCGATACCTTGGTGAACCGGGGAAAGCCTGATACCGCGACGTACATAGAAGACCCTGTGGAACTGAAAAACAGTATCGCCAAGCTAAGAACGATGAACATCAAGATGGTCTATCCGGGCCACGGCAAGCCATTCTTAATGGAACAACTGCCCGGGTAGGCTTTGCCCACGACGATTCCCGGTTGGGCTGCCCGGAAAAGTGTTGTAGAATATACGGAGCCGGGCAGTTAGCTCAGCGGTAGAGCACTGTCCTCACACGACAGGGGTCATAGGTTCAAATCCTATACTGCCCACCATTTTATTCTCTCAACGCCCGCTCGCGGAGTGCAGCCAGGCGAGGAAAAGCATCAGGCTGCACAGGTTAAACGTGCAGCCCGGGCTCCAAAAAACCAAGAGCATTCCCACCGCCACGCCGAATATCTCCAGCCAGGGCTGGCCGTGGGCGCGGATTCCCGCGGCCCTGGCATCGGCCAGCCTCTGCTCGATCTCCTCCAGCTCGTGGCGGGACACCGTCATGCCGCCCAGCTCGTGGGCACGCCGGTAGTTCCCCAGCGCCCCGTCATAATCTCGGATGCGCTCGCAGGCCTCGGCCATCGCCCAAAAAGCAGCGGCGTTCTTGTCATCGGCTTGAATCATGCCCGCGGCATGGGCCCTGTCTTCCTCATATAAGTTGTTCAGCGCCCGGTCCTGCTCCCGCTCACGGTTCCTGGTCAGAAAAAACAGGACCCCCAACGACCCCGGCAGGATGAACCAAGCCGACGGCAGGAAAATGCTCAGCAGCCAACCCATGATCGGCCCGACCAAGCCCAGGAACAAGAACCAAAGATCAGGGATCTCGCGATCCCGAGTCTGGCGAAGCTGATGGGAACTCCAATAGGAAGCCAGACTGATGATCCCATACACCATCAGCCCATGATAAACGACAAGCAGGGCCGTTTTGAAAAGGAACAAGGCGCCGATGCCTGCTACTGCCCCGGCTGTTGCTGCCGCCTCTGGATCTCCCCCTCCATCTCCTTGCCCATTTCTTCCATCTCGGACATCTCCTTCCGGAGAAGGTCCTCGGTTTGGAAAGGCTGGACCGGGGTCAGGATCTTCGGTTCGGCCGGCTTGGCCGGCTCCACCTTCGCGGGAACCTCTTGCGGCGCGGTGATATCAACCTGGGGGACGGGCTTTGCCGCCGCAGGCTTGACCTCGACCGGCGCCGGGGCCGGCGTGGGATTGGCGGCGGCCACCGGCTGTTCCGCGGCCGGAGCGGGCACGGCCTTGGCCGCGACCGTCACCTCGGAATAGCGCACCTGCGAGTCGTTCTTGGCCAGCCAGCCCTTGACCACGTCCGATTGGATGGAAAAATTCACGCTCGTGATGGTCAGGCCGTCCTTGGCCTGGCGCGCCATCGAAGTGTTGACGCCGATCATGGCGCCGTGGCCGTCGAGCAAAGGTCCGCCCGAGTTGCCGCGGTTGATGCTCGCGTCAGTCTGAAACACGTTCTTGCCCTGCACTCCCCCCAGGTTCGCGACCACCGTGCTCACCACGCCCTGGGTCAAAGTCCACAGCCCACCCTGCTCCGGGTGCCCGATGGCCACCACCGGGTCGCCGGCCTGAACGGCGGCCGCGTTTCCGAAAGGCACGACCGTGAGGCGGCCGGGATTGCCCTCGATCTGGAGCAATGCCAGGTCCAGAGCCCGGTCCCAGGTCACGACTTTGGCGGCGAGCGGGTTGGTCAGGTCCTTTTGCGGATCGCCGCTGAGCTTGGCCGGCTTCAAATAGACTCGGATGGAGTCGTAAGGCTGCCCGACCTCCGACCTCACGACCACATGGGCGTTGGTCAGGACATGGCCCTGCTCGTCGATGATGCTCCCCGTGCCCAGCTCGCCGGCGCCGCCCTGGCCCACCGCCATGATCAAGACCACGCCCGGCCCCACGCGCTGATAGATCTCGCGCGCGGAAATATCCCCCTGGCCAGCGGCCGGCGCGGCAACGAGGACGGCAAGAGCGGCTACGAAAAAGGGCAATCGGTTCATGGCGTCACCTCTCTGATTGCAGTTTAGCAAAATGCGCCCGTCCGTCAAGCATGGTATAATGGCGCCCCCGCCATGAACGAAGGACGCGCCGCCATACAGACTTTCAGGCTCACCAAGCGCTTCGGCGACCTCGTCGCCGTAGACGGCATAGACCTGATCGTCCCCGAGGGCGAGGTCTTCGCCCTGCTCGGCCCCAACGGCGCGGGCAAGACCACCCTCATCAGCATGCTCTGCACCTTGGTCAAGCCCACCTCCGGCACGGCCCTGGTGGCGGGGCACGACATCCTGGCCGCCGGGCTCCAGGTGCGCCGCAACATCGGCATCGTGTTCCAGGAGCCCAGCGTCGATGACCTGCTGACCGGCCGCGAAAACCTCTCCCTGCACTCCATGCTCTACGGCGTGCCCCGCCGCGAAATCCCCGGCCGCATCGAGCGCATGCTCGAGACCGTGGGGCTCTCCGACCGGGCCGACGACCTGGTGCGCGCCTATTCCGGCGGCATGCGCCGCCGCCTGGAGATCGCGCGCGGCCTCATCCATGAGCCGCGCATCCTGTTTTTAGACGAGCCTACCCTCGGCCTCGACCCGGCCAGCCGCCGGGCGGTCTGGGGCCACATCCGGGACCTCAAGAAGCGCGTCGGCGCCACCGTCATCCTCACCACGCACTACATGGAGGAGGCCGACGACCTCTCGGACCAGGTCGCCATCATAGACCGGGGCCGCATCGTGCAGCTGGGCACCGCCGGCGAGCTCAAGCGCAAGGTCGGCGGGGACATCGTGGTCCTCAAAGCCGACGTGGGGGCCGAGGCCTTCGCCGGGCTGGATTTCGTCAAGGAAATCCTGCGCCAGGACGACACCCTGCGCCTGACGGTGCCGGACGCCCACCTGCATCTCAAGGCCATCCTGGACCTCTGTCCCGCGGTCTCCGAGGTCCAGGTCCGGCGCGTCACGCTCGACGACGTCTTCCTCAAGTTCACCGGCCACCAGATCCGCGACGAGGAAGGCCGGGACACCATCTTCGAAAGGATCGCCGGCTCCATCAACGCGCGATGAACCCCCTGGCCCTGGAACTCAACGCGATCTACGCCATCCTCCTGCGCGAGGCCAAGATCTACTTCCGCGAGAAGGAGCGCATCATCGCCGTCCTGGTTTCGCCCCTGCTCTTCCTGTTCGTGATGGGCCGGGGGCTGGCCGGGCACAGCCCCGTGCCCGGGACCAGCTACCAGCAGTTCATCTTCCCGGGAATCCTGTGCATGGTCATCCTCTTCACGGCCATCACCTACGGGCTCTACATCATCTGGGACAAGCGCCTCGACTTCCTCAAGGAGGTGCTGGCCGCGCCCATCTCGCGCGCCGCCCTCTTCCTGGGAAAGTCTTTGGGCGGCATGCTGGGCGCGGTGGCCGAGGCCTTCCTCCTGCTCGTCATCGGCGCGGCCTTCATCCTGCCGCTGGGGCCCCTGCAGATCATGGCCGCGCTGGCCTGTTCCATGCTGGTCGCATTCCTGATGGCCGCCATCGGGCTGGGCATCGGCGCGCGCATGAAGAGCATGGAGGGCTTCGGGCTGGTGATGAGCTTTTTGACCTGGCCCATGTTCTTCTTTGGCGGCGCGCTCTTCGACCTCAACCAGTCCGGCCGCTGGCTGCGCCTGGCCGCCTATCTGGACCCCTTCACCTACTGCGTGGACCTCATGCGGCGCATCCTGCTGGGCTGGAGCGTCCTGCCCCCCGCCCTGGACCTGGCCGCCCTCCTCGTCTGCGCGGCCGCGGCCGCGGCCTGGGGCGTGGTGTCCTTCGGCGCGCTCCAGCAGACCCGCTGAGCGGGCGGCCTCAGTCCTTCAGCCGGCGGAAGAGATAAGTGAACTGCAGAGAACGCATCCGGACGCGTTCCTCGAGGTCCGCGGCCGCGCCGTGGCCCCCTTCGATGTTCTCCCAGTAAAGGACCGGGCTCCCCTCGGCCTCCAGACGGGCCGCCATCTTGCGCGCGTGCGCGGGGCCTACGCGGTCGTCCTTGGTCGAGGTTAAAAAGAAGACCTCGGGGTAGCTGGCGCCGCTCCTGACGTTCTGGTAGGGCGAATAGCGGCGGATGGCCTCCGCCATCTTGGGGTCCTCGGGATCGCCGTATTCCCCGATCCAGCTGGCCCCGGCCGCGATCTTGGTGTAGCGCAGCATGTCCAGCAGGGGGACCTGGCAGACCACGGCGCGGAAGAGCTCCGGCCTCTGGATGAAGGTCGCGCCGACCAAGAGCCCTCCGTTGCTGCCGCCCATGATGCCCAGACGCCGGGGCGAACTCACCTTGCGGCGGACGAGGTCCTCGGCCACGGCGATGAAGTCGTCATAAGCCCGCTGGCGGTGTTCCTTCAAGGCTGCGCTGTGCCACCGGGGGCCGAATTCGCCGCCGCCGCGGATGCCGGCCAAAGCATAGACGCCCCCGGCCTCGGCCCAGACCTTGCCCATGTCGTTGAGATAGGAAGGGGCCATCGGTATCTCGAAGCCCCCGTAGCCGTAGAGCAGGGCCGGATTCGAGCCGTCGAGCTTGAGGCCCTCGCGGTGGACCAAAAAGTAGGGCACCTTGGTCCCGTCGGCGCTGACCGCCTCGTGCTGTTCCACGGCCAGACCCCGGGCGTCGAACCGGGCCGGCAGACTCTTGACCGCCCGGGGCTCGTCCAGGCCGCGCTCCGGGTCGTACGCATACAGAGTGGTCGGGACCAGGAAGCTTTCGTAGCTTAAGTATAAGAGGCTGTCGAAATCATCGAACGCGCGCACCGAGGCCCGCCCCAGGCCCGGAAGAGGCACGGCCGCGGCGGACCAGCTCCCATCCGAGGCCCGGGAGAGCCGAAGCACCTGGCCCTGCACGTCCCTCAGGACATCGAGATACAGGCCGTCCCGGCTGGAGGCGACGCCGACGATGGAGGAGCGGCTGTCCGGGGCCCAGACCAGGCCGGCCGAGAGTTCGGGCCGGTCCTGCCAGAGGCTCGCCAGCGGCAGTTCGACCAAGGCCCCGGCCGGAAGGACGCCGTTGCCGCGCCTCCAATCCGAGCGCAGGACGGCCAGGAGGCGGCCTTGGAACACGCCCCGAAAATCCACGTCGTCAGGGAAGGGCACGGGCTTGAGGCTCATGTCGGGCTCGAGCACCCAGCGCTTGGCTTCCCAGTAAGTCTTCTGCTTGGTCACCACCGTCACCGCGCACTCCGGCCGGAGTTCGGCGATGGCCTGGGCCGAGACGTCGTCCGCCTCGCCCTCGAAGAGAGTCCGAGCCTGAGCCAGAGCCGAGCCGCGCGTCCAGAGCTTGGCGATACGCGGGTAGCCGGCCTTGGTCATGGAGCCGGGCCCGAAATCGGTCCCCACCAAAACGCGGTCCGCGTCGAGCCAGGAGACCTCGCTCTTGGCTTCCGGAAGGGCGAAGCCTCCGGCCACGAAAGAGGCGCGCGAAACGTCGAATTCGCGCACCGCCACCGCGTCCTTGCCGCCGTGGGAAAGGCTGACCAGGCAGTCGTCATAGGCCGGCGGCAGACAAGCGGCGCCTTCCCACACCCAATCCTGCCCCTCGTCCTTGTTCAGCCGGTCTATGTCGAGCAGGACCTGCCAGTGCGGTTCGGGCCGGGCGTACTCCTCAGGCCGCGCGCGGCGCCAGAGCCCGCGGGCGTGTTCCGCGTCCTGCCAGAAATTGTAGACCCAGCCGTTGCGCAGGGCGGGCGTGGGCAGGCGGTCCTTGGCCATGAGGATGCGGCGGACGTCAGCCTCGATGCCTTCATAGCGGCGGTCCTTGGTCAGCCGCCCCACGGACCCCTCATTGTGGGCTTTGACCCAGGCCAGGGCCCGGGGCGACTGCGGCTCCTCCAGCCAGAGGAAGGGGTCTTGCGGCGCGGCAGCCGCCGCCCGGGCGGACAGGCACGGCAAAATCGAAAGGAATATGAGAGTTAACATATCGATATCTTTTAGTATAATTTTCACATGTTTAACAAATGGGCCGTCAGTCTTCTGGCATGTGCTTTCTTGGCGGGCGCCAAGGGCGCCGTCGCCGCGAACATCGATTTCGACCAGGGCGTGGACGTCAAGGGCCTCGTGGAGTCGCTCCAAGCCCGCGTCACGCCGCAGGGCCGGGCCGTCAAGGACGGCGTCGCCAACTGGACCGTCATGGTCTACGTCAACGCGAAGAACAATCTGGAGAAATACGGTCTGCTCAACATGAATCAGATGGAGATGATCGGCTCCACGGACAAGGTCAAGATCGCCGTCGAGCTGGGGCGCATGAGCACCTACGACTCTTCCGACGGCGGCTGGAAGGGCGAGCGCCGATACATCGTCCAGAAGGACAACGACCCGAACCATATCTCCAGCCCCGTGCTCCAGCAATTCGACAAGGCGGACATGGGCGACTGGCACCACCTGGTGGACTTTGTTAACTGGGCCAAGAAGGCGGCGCCGGCCCAGCACTACATGCTGATCGTCTGGAACCACGGCAGCGGCTGGGACTTCGCTTCCCAGGGCGTATGGGTGCGCGGCATCTCCTACGACGACGAGACCGGCAACCACATCAGCACCCCCAATCTGGGCAACGCTTTGGCCGCCATCGGCAAGGTGGATGTCTACGGATCCGACGCCTGCCTGATGCAGATGGCCGAGGTCGGCTATCAGATCAAGGACTACACCGACGTCATTGTAGGCTCCGAGGAGACCGAGGCCGGCGATGGCTATACTTACAACACCATCCTGGGCCCCCTCGTGGCGCAGCCCGACATGAGCGCGCTGGACCTGGCCAAGGTCACGGTCAAGTCCTACGGCGACCGCTATGCGGGCACCGGCGTGGGCGCCACGCAGTCGGCCATCGTCTCAGCGGACCTGCCCAAGCTCGCGACCTTGCTCGACGGTTGGACCAAGGCGGTCATGGCCGCCAACGAGACCAAGCTGGTCGCCCAGGCCCATACCCAGGCCCAGCACTTCTATGTCGGCGACAACAAAGACCTCCTCAACTTCGTCCAGCTCGTGGATACAGGCTCCCGGAACGCGGCGGTCAAGAGCCAGGGCACGCAATTGGAGGGCTTCCTGACCAAGGACCTCCTGGTCGCCAACGTCGCGGAAGGCAACGGTTTGGACCACGCCCAGGGCTTGGCGATCTACCTGCCTGACTCCGGCTACAACAGCGAATACAACGACTTAGCCTGGGCCAAGGCCAGCTCGTGGCCGAAGTTCGCGCAGTGGGTGAAGGGCCTGCGTAACTAACCGATCCATGATCGGCGGACTGACGGTCGCCCTGCTCTCCGGCCTTGCCCTCGCCTCCGCTGCGGCCCCGGATATCAACTTCGACCAGGGCGTGGACGTCAAAGCCGTCGTAGACTCCCTACAGGCCCGCTTCTCCCCGAAGGCCCCGCCCACAAAGGACGGAGTGGCGGAGTGGACCGTGATGGTCTACATGAACGCCAAGAACGACCTGGACCGCTACGCCCTCAGCAACATCAACCTGATGGAGAAGGTCGGCTCCACGGACCAGGTCAAAATCGCGGTAGAGTTGGGCCGCCTCGCCATCCATGACCTGTCGGAAGGCGGCTGGAAGGGCCAGCGCCGCTACATCATCCAGAAGGACAACGACCCCGACCATGTCACGAGCCCGATCTTGCAGGCCATGCCCAAGGCCGACATGGGCGACTGGCATCACCTCGTGGACTTCGTGGCCTGGGCCAAGCAGGCGGCGCCGGCCCGCCATTACATGCTCATCGTCTGGAGCCACGGCACCGGCTGGGAGTTCGCCCCCCCTTCCGAAAGCGTCTGGGTGAAGGGAATCTCCTTTGACGCGGGGACCTTGCATCGCATCAACACCCCGGACCTGGGCAAGGCCATGGCGGCCATCGGGAAGGTCGACGTGTACGCCTCCGACGCCTGCCTGATGCAGATGACCGAGGTGGCCTACCAGATCAAGGACCATGCCGACTACATCGTGGGTTCCGAGGCGGTCGAGCCCGACGACGGCTACGCCTACGACGCCTTCCTCGGTGCGTTGACGGCCCAGCCGGACATGAGCGCCGAGGACCTGGCCAAAACCACGGTCAATTCCTTCGGTGCGCGCTACGCCACGACGGGCAAAAACGCCACGCTCTCCGCCGTTGCCGCCGCCGGACTGCCCGAGTTGTTGTCCCGACTCGATTCCTGGAGCCAGGCGGTCATGGCCGCCGGCGAGAAGAAAGTGGTCACGGATGCGCATGCGCAGGTTCAGCACTACGTCATCGACGGCCACAAGGACCTGCTCCACTTCATCCAGCTCGTGGACGCGGGCTCCCAGAACGCCGCGGTCAAGAGCCAGGGCTCAGACCTGGAGGATTTCCTGGCCCACCGGCTCATCGTGGCCAGCGCGGCGGTCGGCGGCAAAGAGGCCCACTCCCAGGGCTTGGCCGTGTACCTGCCGGAATACGTCTTCCTCCCCAGCTATAGCAATCTGGCCTGGTCCCAGGACGGCTCCTGGACGAAATTCGCCAAATGGGTTAAGGGCCTCTAGGCCCCTGACCCGTCTCCGGCGCTCCGGAAGGCCGGCCCCTTCATCGTGGCGTGCAAAAACACCGCGGGCCTGCGCTTCTCTTTGTGCAGGCCCGTATGTTTCGTCCCGATGACCGGGGCCGGCGGCTGAACCGCTACTTGACCAGGCGCGCGGTCTTCACGTAATCGAGCAGAGGGAAGTCCTTGGCGAGGTAGGCGTTGCCTTCGTCCTGGAGGCGTCCCTGGTCCGGGCCCCGGCCCTGCGGCGCGCCCTCGCCGTAGCCGTTGTAGAGGCCGTCGACAACCTCCATGCCGGAGACCACCTGGCCGAAAGGCGTGAAGCCCTGGGAATCCAGCATCCCGTTGTCGCTGAAGTTGACGAAGAGCTGGGTGGTGCGGGTGTTCGGCCCGGCCGTGGCGAAGGTGACGAAGCCGCGCTTATTGGACTGGCCGACCGCCGGATCGTCCGGGATGTTGGCGTTGTGCCACCTGGCGTTGACGTCCGGCGAACCGTGGATGCCGAACTGGACCATGAAGCCCGCAATGTCGCGGAAGAAGGCGACATTGTCGAAATAGCCGATCTTGACCAGATTGTAGAAGCGATCAGCGCCGTTGGGCGCCCAGTCGCGATGCACCTCGACCGTGAAGTCGCCCTTGGTGGTGGTGAACTTGGCCTGGAACACGGCCGGCGCCGTGGCCGTAGCCAGCTCCGGAGCCAGGAGCGCGGCATTGGCGGCAGCTGGAGCGGCAGTGCTGCTGCTCGTAGCCGGGGTTTCAGCGGAAGATTGGGCCGCCTTGGGGGCGCAGGCCGCCAGAATCATCGCGCAAAGAATAAAGCCTATCTTTTTCATGGGTCCTCCTTTGGACCCGGATAAGGTGCCACAGTTGCCAGGCCGGCGTCAAGGCAACCGGAGCCGGCGAATTCCGGCTCAGGGTCCGAGCTTGTAGCCGCGCGCCACGATTTCCGTGCAAAGCCGGGTGTAGATGCCCAGCATCACGCTGAAAGTCTCCACGTCCACCTTCACGTCGTAGATTCCCGCCAGCTCGGGCCGATTCGTCTGTATCGCCGCCAAGGTCTTGCGGTAGCCGCCGTTGCCCATGACCGCGGAAATCTGGGTCGCCTGGAGGGACGCGGAGAGCGGAACGGAGACACGGTGCTGGCAGGACCGGCCCCGCACCTCGCCGGCGTCCTTGGCCCCTGCGGGCAGGTCCCGGGGCGTGGCCGTGACGAACGAGAGCGGCCCCTCCGAAGAATAGAAGATAGGATAGCCCCCCGGCGACATCAGGAGGGGGCTCACCCGCGCGCCGATCTCCTGCGCCCAGGCTCCGCCAGCCGCCAGCACCGCGGCCAGCAGCAGAGCGGTCACAGTTTTCCCACCCGGCCCGTCACATCGGTGCAAGTCTTGGTGTAGGCGCCCAAGAGCACGGAGGTGACCTTGAGGTCGCACTTCACGTCATAAAGGATGGCATTGGTCCGCGCTCCCAGGGCGTCCTGGACGGCCGCGGCATAGCCCGCGTCGCCCCAAGCCACGAGGAACAAGACGGACCGGTCGCAAGCCTTGCCGCTGACGATCTCGTCTCCGGCGGCGGCCTTGACTTCAGAGGGCGCGGCGGAGCGATAAGAATAGGGGCTTCGGATATTCGTATAGATCAAGCCGCAACCCGAACAGGCCAGCAATCCGAGCAGCAAGGAAAAGGCGGAAAGACGCTTCATGAACATATGCTTGTCCTCACTTAAAATCAATTCCGCATCAAAGAATCCAAGCCGGAATCCTGCGAACGGCCCAGAGCCGCCAGGATCTCCCGCGCGAAATCCGGCAAGGACGGGTCGCGTGCGCCCATCACCAGCACGATATCCCCCTCCCGGGCCTGGGCCGCGATCTCGGCCGCGATGTCGGCGCGTCGCGGCACGTGCCGGGCCTGGATTCCCATGCGCTGCAGCGGCTCCACCACGTCCCGGGAGGAAACGTCCTTGGCCGCGGTGCCTCCCGCGTAGTAGATGTCCGGCAGCCACAGCCGGTCTTCGGGCCCGATCCCGGCGGCGAAGGCCGCAACGAGCTCGGCCCGCAGCAATCGGGTCGGCGCGAAGCCGTGCGGCTGATACACCGCCAGGACCCGCCGGGCGCGCAGGTGCGCGGCGGCCAGGGCCGCCGCCAGCTTGGCCGGATTATGGGCATAGTCGTCCACCACCTCGACCCCCCGGGCCCGGCCGATGCTCTGGAAGCGGCGCGCCACCCCTTGGAATCCGGCCAAGGACCGACGGCAGTCCGCCAAAGACACGCCTTCATTCAGCGCCGCGGCCACGGCCGCGACCGCGTTGGCCGCGTTGTGCCGGCCCGGCAGGGGCAGGACGAAGTCCTCGCCCGCGATGCGGAACCGCGACTCGCCCGCGGCCAGCGCCGTCACCTCGGCACGGACCGCACCGGCCTCCAGCCCGAAGGTGCCGTCCGCCATGAAATCGGCAAAGTTGGGATCATCCGCGTTGACCAAGGCCGTCTTCACATTACCCCGGAACTTGCGCAGGATATCCTTCATCACCGCGACTTCCTGATGGTCCTTGGTGAGATTGAGGAACACGCCCACGGCCGGGCGGTAGTTGAGCAAGGAACCATCGCTCTCGTCCGCCTCGATGACCAAAAGGTCGGACTTGCCGCGGCAAGCGTTGCCGAACAATCCGCGCTTCTGCAGGGCAATGAGGTTGCCGCCCGTGATGACGGAGGGCGAGCGTCCCGCAGCCTCCAATATCTCGTAGACCATGGCGACCACCGTGGACTTGCCGCTGGTGCCGGTCACTGCGATGGTGCGCAGACTCGCCACGTGCCGGGCCAGGAGTTCCGAGCGGTGCATGAGGGGCACGCCCAGCCTCTTGGCCGCGGCCACCTCGGGGTTGTCTCCCTCGATGGCCGTGGAAAGGGCCACCATATCCGTGTCCTTGGCCACGGCGCCGCCATCCTGGGGGAAGAGCTTGATGCCGAGGGCTTCCAGCTTGGCCTTGAGCCCCGGGTTGCCGCCTCGGTCGAAGAGGCGGTCCGAACCCGTAGCGGGCGCTCCATCCATGGCGTGCATCTGAGCCAGGGCGCTCATGCCCGCGCCGCCGACGCCGGAAAAATGTATCTTCACGCCGCCTGCATCATATCAAAAAGAGGTAATATTCCGGCGCGGCCATGACCCACACATTCCTCCTGCAGCCCGGCTCCTGGTCCGTCCAAGGCCGCTACTTCGACGCCCGGTACCGGCTGCAGTCCGTGCGTGGCGATTTGGTGGTCCGGCATGAGCCGCTGCATTGGTTCGTTGCGGGCTCCCTGGAACTTGCCGAGTCCGGCAAACGGATGGACCTCGCCTGCATGGTCGCTCCTTCCCACGGGGGCGCGGCCGCCTCTTGGTCTTGCGCGCTGCCCGGACTGGGCGAGCTGGAAGGTTCCTGGGAACTCGCGGGCCGGCGCATGTTCTCGTCTTATCGCTCACGGGATGGGGCGCACACAGGCCAGGCCACCTTCACGCGTCAGGGCGATACAGTCTACCTGGTCGAGGGCGAATTACGGCGCGGCAACGACATCGTCTGCTCGTGGGAGATAAGGCTCAGGACAACTCGATAACGAGGGCGCCCCAGGTCAGGCCGCTGCCGAAGGCGACCATCACCACCCTGTCGCCCTTCTTCACGCGCCCCTGCTGGACGGCCTCGGCCAAGGCCACGGCCGTGGAGGCCGCGGACATGTTGCCGTACTTCTCGATGTTGAGGAAGACTTTGCCCTCGGCAAGGCTCACGCCCATGCGCTTGACCACCGCGTTGATGATGCGGATGTTGGCCTGGTGCGGGATGACGAGGTCCACCTCGTCGGCGCTGTGCACTCCCAAGGTGTTCATGACTTCCAGGGCCGCGTCGGCCATGGTCTTGACCGCCACCTTGAACACCTCGGCCCCGTTCATCTTGAGGTAGTGGAGATGCTGGTCCACGGTCTCATGCGAGGCCGGCCGGCGCGAGCCGCCCGCCGGCATGTGGATGAGCTCGCTCTGCGTGCCGTCCGTACCCAGATAGCTGGAAAGGATGCCCCCCGAGTCCACCGCCGCCAGGACCGCGGCGCCCGCCCCGTCGCCGAAGAGCACGCAGGTGTTGCGGTCGGTGTAATCCGCCACGGAGGTCAGCTTCTCCGCGGCCACCACCAAGGCGCGGCGGACTGTCCCGGCCTTGATGAAGTTCTGTGCGATGGTCAAAGCGTAGATGTAGCCGGAGCAGGCCGCGGACACGTCGAAGGCCGGGATGGGCCGGCAGCCGAGCGCCCCTTGCAGGCGGCAGGCGGTGGATGGAAATGCCGTGTCCCCCGTCACCGTCGCCACCACGATCAGATCGATGTCCTGGGCGGTCAGCTTGGCGGCGGCCAGAGCTTCCCGCGCCGCGGCCAGGGCCATGTCGCTGGTGGCCTCGTCCGGCCGGGCCATGCGCCGCTCCTTTATACCCGTGCGCTCCGTGATCCAGGCGTCCGAGGTGTCCACCAACTTCTCGAAGTCCTGGTTGGTCAAGACCTTCTCCGGGAGGTACTTACCCAGGCCGATGATCCCGACATTCTTGGATTGGCTCATATCGGACATATTAATATTATAGGAATTCATAAGCCGCTTACAAAACCTCGTCTCAGGCGCCCGCGTCCACCCGGACAAAATCGATATGGCCGCGCTCCACGTCCGTGCGGACCAGCCGCACGCTCACCTGGTTGCCGACGTCGAGGCCCGCGAAGCCGGCCTCCAGCCTGCCCTCGATCGGAGGATTCAAAAGGCGGACCCAGGTGCCTTTGGCGGACGCGCCGGTGACGATGGCGTCGAACCACTCTCCGATCCGGGATTCCAGAAGCATGGCGGCCGCGCTCTTTTCGACTTGCCGCTCCACTTTCTTCGCCGCGTCCTCCGCCTCGGTGCAATGTCTGCCCAGAACGGCCAGTTCCTCCTGGCCGTAAGGCTGAGAGTGGCCCGCCAGCGCGGCCTTGAGCAGGCGCTGGGTGATCAGGTCGGGATAGCGCCGGTTCGGGGCAGTGGAGTGCGCGTAATCCCTCACGGCGAGTCCGAAGTGCCCTACGGCGGCGGCTCCCGGGAGTTGGACGATATATTCACCGGCGCCCAACAGCTTGATGACGCTGAGGGAAAGGTCGGGAAAGCGCAGAGGATCGGAGGCTCGCTGTGCCGTCAAGAAGCGCTCCAGCGCCTTGGAGTCGGGCTCCTGGGGCAGGGGGAAGCCCCGCTCCGAGGCGAGCTCGATGATGCGCTCCCAGCGCTTGGGCTTGCGCACCACGCGCCGCAGGGATGGGCAATTCTTGGACGCGAGAAAGCGCGCGGTCACGCCGTTGGCGGCGATCATGAAGTCCTCGATGAGGTCCCGGGCCCGATTCTTCCTTTCGGCGGCGAAGCCTCTGAGCGCGTCTCCTTCGAAGACCGGCCGGGCCTCCACCGTCTCGAAGTCCAGCGCCCCGTTGGCGTGGCGGAATGATTTAAGCCCCTGGGCCACGCGGCCTTGGAGACGCAGGTTCTCCGCGAGCCCAGCGACCGATTCGATCTCCCGCGGCAGCGGCCCGCCCTCCAGCCAGGGGCCAACGGCGCTATAGGCCAGCTTGGCGCGGTTGCGCACCAGCGCCTCGTAGAGGTCCGCTTCTTGCAGAGCTCCGTCCGCGCCGACGACCATGTCGATGACGATCGCCAGGCGGTCCGACGCGAAGTTGAGGGAGGTCAGGTCGGTCGAGAGCCTCTCGGGAAGCATCGGGAAAACCTGCGCCGCGGTGTAGACCGAGGTGGTGTTCTGGCGCGCGTGCTCGTCGAGCGCCGACCGCGTCTTGACCAAGGCATCCACGTCGGCTACGGCCACAAGGATCCGGGCGGATCCTCCAGTGAGGGACTCGGCCACGGAGAGCTGGTCCAGATCGCGCGAATCGTCGTTGTCTATGGAGCACCAAAGCAGGCCTCTGAGATCCCGGGCCGGCCCTTCCGGCTGTGCCGCAGGCCCGGCGATGGCGTCGAGCTCGGCCAACGCCGGGGGCGGGAAATCGGGCAGCAGCCCCTTTTCCAGCATGGCCCGGCGGGCGATGCCGCGCAAGATGGCGCGGTGCTGACGGTCGTCCGCATTAGTCATATGTTCACCTCAAACGTTGATTATCATCCGGTCCCGGCCAGACCGATCCGGCTCAAGGCCGGCCGGCCTTCAAGATCAGTTCCTGGTCCCGCGTCGCGATGCCGGTCAGGGACAGGCCGGGGAAGGCGGGCAAGAGGCTAGGCATGGCAATGGTGGCGCGCACGGCCCGGGCGCCGTCCGCCTCCTCGCCCATATACTGGAACTTGCAGGCGCCGCTGAACAGGCCCTCCAGCCGGCGCTGGACCGCCTCCAAAACGAGCTTGGTCAAAAAGCGCAGTTCGACATGCTCGATGGCAAGGTCGCGGACGCGGATGTCAAAGACACCGGGCGCGACCCAGACGAAATCCAGCACGGCCCGAAAGGGGACGTCGGGCAGCAAGGGCACGCGCCAGCGGCCGAAAATGTGCAGGCCGTCGTCCTTGAAAGCCATGCCGAAGTCGCGCGCGCGGCCTGCCATGACCTTGGCTTCCGCGGACAGCAGGGCCTCGCTTTCAAAGAGCGCCTGATTGAGGCGCAGCACGACCAAGGGGGGCTTGCGGGGCTCGACCTTGGCCGTACCGGTGGAAGCGGCGGGCGGGGCCATCGGCTTGGCGAGCTGGGCGGCCACGTCGATGGCCAGGAAGGGCA